>ERZ842401.27-NODE-27-length-167453-cov-8.138801_pt1 | contig 167453 bp, 128 predicted proteins | sample MGYA00521270_ERZ842401 | MGnify/ENA primary metagenome ERZ842401 (study PRJEB31892, sample SAMEA3878208) | bioreactor metagenome | biome: Moose rumen | place: Sweden | collected 2011-10 | study: EMG produced TPA metagenomics assembly of the PRJEB12797 data set... | reverse complement strand
AAGTTACAACAAAAATTGCATATACGCAAATAAAAATCACAATTTGAAGTATTTTGTCGGTAAACAAGGGTTAGTTAAGGTTTAGTCAAAGGTTAGGCAAGGTTTAGGCAAGGTGTAGTCAAGGGGTCGGCAAGGGTTAGTCAGAGTGCTAATTAACCTTATTATCTCGCACTTATGACGCACTTATCTCGCACTTATCACGCACTAATCACGCACTAATTTGAGGAAAAAAGAGAGAAAAAAAGGTGTGCTCCGGACGCAGAAATGCGTTCTACAGAAACACGATGCAAAGATAATACATTTTTATGAAATATCCAAATTTTTTTGACAAAAAAATAATTTTTTTTATAAAAATTTACGAACACTTGCATGTTTGCAAAAAAAGCAGTACCTTTGCAGCGAATTGTATATTGCGATACTATGGCTAAAGAAAAACCGTATATAGCGAAAGAAAAATCCTATATAGCGAAGGAAAAAAAACTAATATAGCAAGTATAGCAAAAGAAAAATCCTATATAGCGAAGGAAAAAACCTAATATAGCAAGTATAGCAAAAGAAAAAAACTATATGTATGGCAAAAGAAAAACCCTATTTGGATAATAACGGTCGTGCGCTGCCGTATCCATGGATTATCAATACCATGCTCTTTATTGTAGGCGGAATGCAGACCGTCCGCTTGCGATTCTGGAGCCGCAAACCGCGGCATGCCGCCGAGAAGACCCTCCGTGATATACTCACTATCTCCCGTAATACCGTCTATGGGAAAGAACATCATTTCGACCGCATCCTGTCAGCAACAACGGCGGATGATTTCTTCCGGCTGTACCGTCTGTATGTGCCTGTAAACGATTCGTTCGAGAGCCTCCGTCCATACGTGGAGCGTCATAAAAACGGCGAGGAGGATGTCCTTTTTCCGGGCAAACCGGACATGTATGCCACAACCTCCGGCACCACCAGCGAACCGAAATGGATACCCATGACCCATAAATATCTCAAGGACGTATATGGCCGAATGAGTCATATATGGACTTGGAATTTTGTGAAACACCGCAACCGCATCTTCGGCGGGCATATTTTTACTACGGTCGGCAAAGAATGCGAAGGCTATGCCCCTGACGGCACTCTGTACGGCTCTGTAAGCGGCGTCCTTGTACGCGACATACCGCCCATTATCAAGAAGCATTATACCGCGCCGGCATCAGTAATGGCAATCCCTGATTACGGCACCCGCAATTACGTACTGATGCGTCTGGCTTTGCAACACCGCGACGTGACTCTTTGGGCTACTGCAAATCCTTCCACTATCCTGGAACTCCTGCGGGCACTCAATGAGAATACCGAGCAGATGATAAACGATATAGAGAAAGGAACTATCAGCGAGGATGTGGATATTCCGTTCGAGATCCGTTCCGAGCTTGACGCGTACATATCACCGAGACCGGAGCGGGCGGAGGAGTTGCGGCAAATCTTAGCCGAAAAGGGACATCTGTATCCCCGGGATTTCTGGCCGTGGCTGCAATATCTGAGTACATGGAAATGCGGCAACACCAAGATTTATATGGATAAATATATGGACCAGTTCGACTGGGACAAGACCTTTTATCAGGAATTGGGGTATATAGCTACGGAGTGCCGTTTCGGTTTCTCGTTAGACGAGACGAACGAGTCGGTTCTCTTCCCGCAGTTCCATTACTACGAGTTCGTAGAAGAGAGCGAATTGGACAATCCCCGGAAACATTTTCTGCAGATAGACGAACTGGAGTTAGGGAAACGCTATTGCGCCTATGTGACGACTTATTCCGGTCTGTTCCGGTATAACATGAATGACCTGGTGGAAGTAGGCGGTAAGTTCCGCGAGACGCCGACGGTGCATATGGTATCCAAGGTGAACGGCATTGTCTCTCTGACTGGAGAGAAATTATATGAACCGCAATTTATGGACGCTGTGCACCAGGCGGAAGAAACCATGGGGATCAAAACGAAGTTCTTTGTCGGTTTTGCAGATGTGGAGGAGTCCAAATATCATTTCTATTACGAGTTTGAGGACGAGAAGATTACTCAGGCCCGTGCGGAGGAGTTCACGGCGACGGTGGACGAGAAACTGCAGCATATAAATCTGGAATACGAATCCAAACGCCAGTCTTTCCGCCTGCATGCGCCCGAGACGCATATTCTTCTTTCCAATGCGTACGCGCGGTTTAAGGCTGCGTGTCTCAAGGACGGCTTCCGGGACGGGCAATTCAAATTCAACCTCCTCATGCAGGACGAGAAACGGCGGACGAAATTCAATCTTCTCCAACGTTTGGAGTCCGGCTTCGAACGGTTCAGCGATACAGTAATTAACAGAGCAGAAAAGATAGATGAAAGACGAAAAGAGCGTGCCCAGCGCCGCAAAGCCAGAGACCGCAGGCATAGAAGCTGATATAAAAACGGTCATTTTCGACCTGGACGGAACGATGTATGACAAACGCGGTCTTGCCGGCCGTATGGTGCACCGTCTGTGGTGGTGCCTGCCGCTGTTGATGGCGGAGCGTTTTGCCCGCAGAAACGCGCATTATGTCCGTTTTGCCTCGGAAGAGGAGTTCTTCGGCTTTTTCTTCACTACCATGTCCCGCGGTCATTGGTGGGGACCTCGAATAGCGGAAAAATGGTATCACTATGTGTACCTGCCTGCGATGGTGCGGCTGATCCGCAAATACCACCATGTGCGGCCAGAGGCTGAAGAACTGTTGCGTATCTGCCGCGAGCGGGGATTGCAAACCGCAATCTATTCCGATTATGGCGCAGTGACGGATAAACTGGAGGCTTTGGGTATAGATCCGAAGCCGTTTGATCTGCTTGTTTCTGCTCCGCAGTTAGGTGCGCTCAAGCCGTCGGAAGCGTGTGCACGGAGAGTATTAGAGATGCTGGAAGCGGATCCGCAGACCACACTTTTTGTGGGCGACAGAGACGATAAGGACGGCGCTTCTGCAAGAGCAATAGGAGCAAAATTTATGTTAATCGGCAATGGAAATGAATAAGCGATACAAAGATTTGAAGGTAACCCCCGGGACTTATGTGCCGCCGGTGAAGACGGATTTTCCGGAAGAAGATCCGTATGTGGGGTTGTACAAACCGGTCTATGACCGCGATTTTCCTGCGGTGGACGCGAGTTATCCGTATTTCGACGAGTCTCCTGCGAATAAGAGGTTGATATCTCTCGGCTACCTCTTCGTGCTGAGGCCGTTAGGCTGGATTTTGCGACTCAAGTACGGCCTGCGGTGGAAAATAGAGGGGGAACAGAAATGGCATCGGAGTTCGTGTCCTGTGCGGAAATGGCTGCGGCAGTTCGACCTCTCGCATGGCGCGATCACAGTTGCCAATCATTGCTACCGGCATGATTGCGCTTCTGTGCTGACCACTTTTCACGCTTCCAGTCACATGCGTATCCCGATGTTTGCTCCTAATTTCCGGACAAAAGACCAGATATTTCTCCGCATAGTCGGTGGAGTGCCTATCCCTCCACCAGAAGCCGGATTGAGCGCGATGAAAGCATTCAATGCCGCTTTCGATAAATACAATGAGAAAGGCTATTGGTTTCATATCTTCCCGGAAGCCAAACGGTGGGACTGGTATAAACCCCTGAGACCGTTCCAGAAAGGAGCATTCACTATGGCCTATAAGTACAACAAGCCGATATTGCCTTTTGCCATAACCTATCGCCCCAGAACCGGAATCTGGCGGTTGCTGGGGCCGAAAGACGAACCCTTGACTCAGGTAGTTATCGGTGCACCGATATACCCGAATGTTTCCAAACCCCGAGCAACGGAAGTCGAACGATTATTGAATGAAACACACGCAACCATATGCCGTTTAGCAGGAATAGAACACAATTCGTGGCCGTCTCAGCTTTAGTGGGAGCAATGCTCATCTGGTCGGTGAGCGGGATTGCAATCAAACATGCGCTGGCTGTTTTGCCGCCTTTCACCATGATTGTATTGCGGTTCGTGCCTTCTGTGCTGTTGATGCTCGTTATCGGTTTGGTCAGGCGGAAGCATTCGCTTTTTTGCCTCCAACGGATGGAATGGAAAGACCTGCCGCTATTCCTTATTGCGGGCTTTTGTCAGCCGTTTCTCTATTATTTGCTGGAGACATTCACTTACGATGCGCTCAACAGCCCTACGATAGCCGAGACGTTGCTCTCTACGTCCCCTTTGTTGAGTCCGCTTTTTGCGGCTGTGCTGCTCAGGGAAAGGGTGACAAAATACAATATTGTGGGTATTCTGGTTTCTACATGCGGCGTTTTTGCCCTCTCACTTGCCGGAAGTTCGGATTTCTCTATCGGTAATTATTGGGGCATTCTGCTGGCTTTTGCGGCTGTTTCAGCCGCCGTAATAGACTCAATTATGATGCGCAAAGCTCCGTTAAAATACAGTTCGCTTTCCTTCGTTTTTTATACCCAGTTGATCAGTCTGCTTTTCTTCCTGCCAATCTGGTTTTTGCGTGAAGGACCGGAAGCCTTGAAAGCTCTGGATTGGTCGCAAGCAACGGCATTCGGTTCCGAACTGAACACTGCTTTAATATGCGTCTCGTATCTCACGGTTTTTGCCAGCGTAACAGCATTTATTCTTTTTTGTTTTGCATTGCGGAAAGTAGGAGTGACGCAAGCCAATGCGTTCAATAATATCCGGCCGGCTTTCACGGCTCTTTGGATGTTTCTTTTCTTCGGGGAACACCTCCCTGTTGCTAAGTGGATCGGAATAGGATTGATCATTTTGGGGCTATTTGTGTGCCAGAAGAAAGAAAAAATTGCCGATTATTAAGATTTTTTTGTCTAAATCAAATAAAAATAGTAACTTTGCGCGATTTTGTGTTTACACAAAACGGAATGTGAAATATAACAAACAATAATATGGAAAATATTTACACAGTGGATTTCTTTTACGACCTGCTGTATATCATGTTTATCGTGGGGTTGGTCGTATTCGTATCGCTTTATTTCGTAGATGCGGGATATGGCAAGATGCGTACGGAGAAGTGGGGACCGTCGATGAGCAACAAGGCGGGCTGGTTTTTAATGGAAGTGCCGGTATTTCTGGTGGTGCTTTATCTTTATTTCAAGTCTTTTCCGTTATACGGAGGCATAACGAAAAATGTGCCGTACTGGATTTTCTTCCTCATCTTTGAGTTTCATTATTTCCAGCGGTCGTTTATCTTCCCCTTCCTGCTGAAAGGAAAGGGTAGAATGCCGTTTGCCATCATGATCCTGTCTGTAGTGTGGAATCTGATCAACGGTTATATCCAGGGCTTCTGGCTTTTCCATCTGGCTCCGCAATACTATCCGGAAATGTACACGTCGGCATGGGTGACTACGCCGCAATTCATCATCGGCACAATTATCTTCATCGTCGGCTGGTGCATCAATATGCATTCGGATTATGTTATCCGCCATCTGCGTCAGCCGGGAGATACGAAACATTATCTGCCGAAAAAAGGTCTGTACAAATACGTCACGAGCGCGAACTATTTGGGAGAGATCACGGAGTGGCTCGGTTTTGCTATTCTTACATGGTCGCTTGCCGGACTCCTCTTCTTCTGGTTCAGCTGCTGCAATCTCGTGCCGAGAAGCAACGCTATCTATAAGAAATACGAGGAGGAATTTCCTGATGAGTTCGACCGCGAGAAACTGAAACGTATTATTCCATTTATTTATTAATCCGGCTAACCTATGACTGTCCGGAGAGTCTCACTAACAGAAAATGAAAAATAACAAGCTCTTTACTCCCTATCAATTAGGTCCAATCACATTACGCAATCGCATCATCCGTAGTGCAGCGTTCGAAAATATGGCGCGCAATAATGCGCCAACGCAGGAGTTGCAGGACTATCATGTCTCTGTTGCCCGAGGCGGAGTAGGAATGACTACCGTGGCTTACGCAGCTGTGGATTTGAGCGGCGTGTCTTTTGACGGTCAACTCTATGTCCGTCCTGAGATTATTGAGGATATGAAAAAAATGACCGCAGCCATCCATGCGGAGGGTGCCAAAGCCAGTATCCAGTTGGGTCACTGCGGCAACATGACCCATTTCTATACCTGCCATTGTATGCCCGTTTCGGCTGATACATGGTTCAATCTCTATAGTCCTACTATTCACCGCCGCCTCAAAGTAGAGGAGATCCATCATCTGGTGAAGAAATTCGGCGAAGCGGTAGACTGGGCACGCGAGTGCGGTTTTGACTGCGTGGAGATACATGCCGGTCATGCCTATCTGATCTCCCAGTTTATCTCTCCCCGTACGAACCATCGTCATGACGCATACGGCGGAAGTTTTGAGAACCGCGTGCGGTTCATGAACGAAATGTTGGACGAAGTGATGGAGCATGCCAAAGACGACATGGCGGTAGTGGTAAAAACCAATATGTGGGACGACTGCTGGCACGGGTCGGATATAGAGGAAGGTATTAAGATCGCCAAGGAAATTGCGAAACACAAGGTGCATGGTATTGTCCTCTCCGGAGGAACGGTGAGCCGTTCGCCTATGACGATCCTCGGTGGCGCTATGCCCTATAAGACGCTTGCACACTATATGAGCATGAAATCTTTCTGGTGGCTCAAGGCGGCACTCAACATCCCCGGAGTGGCTCCGGTTATGATGCCTACCCAGCCCTTCAAGGAACTCTATTTTATGGACAAAGCCAAGATTTTCCAGAAAGAGATCACCGAGGTTCCTCTGATCTACGTAGGAGGAGTGCAGAGCGGAGATAACTGTCAGCAGATCATGGACGAAGGATTTGAACTCTTCCAGATAGCCCACGTGCTTATCAAAGATCCCGAGTTCGTACATCACGTGCAGGAAAACCCGCATTATCATGCCGGTTGCGGCAGATCGAACTACTGCGTAGGACGCATGTACACGCTGAATATGAAATGCCACGAGTGCGTTGAACGGGACGGAGAGCAGATACCCGCACGCATTAAGAAAGAGATAGCGCACTTGGAACGCAAAGCCCAGGAGTCTATTGCTGCGGCCAAATGAAAGAACTAAATGGTGAATGATCAAATGGCAGGCGGCTCGATGTTGGCTTTGGTAACCGGCGCTTCGTCCGGAATAGGATTGCAATACGCCACAGCACTGGCGCGGGATTATCATTGTGACCTGTTGCTGGTAAGCAATCAGGAAAAAGAACTGGAGCAGGTGGCTTCCGACTTGGCTGCGGCTTATGGCGTCAGAACCATTGCCCGTTTTGCGGACCTCAGTCTTGCTGACGCAGCAGAAAATCTTCATGACTGGTGTGTTGAGAACGGCTATGTGGTAGATATTCTTATCAATAATGCGGGTGTGTTCTTTTTCAATCCGTATTGTGAAACTTCGATGAAACGTATCGACCTGATGCTGCAGTTGCATGTAGTCACTGTTGCCAAGTTGACACGGCTTTTTGCGGCGGACATGTGTGCGCGGCAGCTGACAGAAGAGGAAGCCGCACAGCGTATATGCGGCCATAAACGCATGAAAGGATACATCCTCAATATGAGTTCTATGTCCGCATGGATGGCTATGCCGGGAATTCAGACCTACAATGCGACCAAAGCGTTTATCTATAATTTCTCCAAATCTATCTGGTATGAACTCAAACCGCAGAACGTCGGTATTACCGTGATGGCTCCGGGGGCGGTGGATACCGGGCTTTTCGGCTTGGCGCCTAACCTGCGCAAACTGGCGGTGCATCTTACGGTGTCCATACCTCCTGAGAAACTCGTCAAAAGGGCTCTACGGAAAATGTTCCGAAATAAGAAGGCAGACACCCCGGGGTTCATCAATTGGCTGTCCACGCCGATCTTGAAACATACTCCCGACTGGCTGTTATTCCTCGCTATCAAATATATAGGGAAATACCAAAAATAATCGAGTTGTTATTATCTAAAAGGCACTATTGTTAAGAAAATCATAAAACAATGGTGCTTTTTTGTTAATATTTAATATACGATTATTATTGCAGTTAAAAAAAGTAACCTTTTTCTTAAATTCAAATTGCCTGTATTTCGAAAAAATGTTGTATCTTTGCGCCGTTTTTTGGACTTTTAAGCAAATATGAAACATTTTTACAGTTTATTGGTATTAGTTTTTATCTCTCCTGTTCTTTGGGCGGAGGCGTTAACGGGTATTATTACCGATGCTTTCACGCGTGAGCCGCTTATCGGTGTGACGATTCTGAATACGGATAACAACAGCGGAACCGTTACGGATTTTGACGGTTCGTATTCGTTAGAGGTCACTTCCTTACCTGCTCATATTAAATTCTCTTATGTGGGCTACCAAACAGAGGAGAAGGTTTTCAAGACTATTCCGTCCGTTTATAATCTGGTACTTCAAGGTGACAATGAGGTGCTTGACGAGGTAGTCGTAACAGCCGGCCGCTTTGAGCAGCGCATGACCGATGTCACGGTGTCTATTGAGGTGGTAAAACCTCAGGCGCTGCGCAGCCAGGCTCCTACAGACCTGTCCGCTACGCTCCAGACGCTTCCCGGCGTGGAGGTGATAGACAAACAACCGTCTATCCGTGGCGGTGGCGGATGGACCTATAGCGTGGGTTCGCGATGCCAGGTGCTGATGGACGGAATGACCATCCTGAATCCTAAAACGGGCGAGATCAACTGGAATAACGTGCCCTTGGAAAATGTGGCGCAGGTGGAGGTTGTCAAAGGAGCTTCGTCTGTCCTCTACGGCTCGTCTGCACTCAACGGCGTAATCAATGTGCGCACACAGCGTCCCGGAACGGATCCGGAGACCAAGATATCCGGCTATGTAGGCGTATATGACAATTATAAAAACTATGCTTACACGGGAGCACGCCTTCCTCTCTATTATGGAGCAGAGGCTTCTCATTCACGCCGGGTAGGTGATTTCGATATCTCGGCAGCGATCAGCGGGTTCAAAGATGAGGGTTTCCGCCAGCAGAGTTTCAATGACCGTGCGCGTCTGGGCGGAAACATGACCTATCACAAGCCTATGCCGGAAGGCAAATACATGAATATGGGCTTCAACCTCAATTATGTAGCGAACCAATACGGCGATTTCTTTATCTGGCGCAGCCCCAAGGACCCGATTCATCCTTCTCCGCTGACCAACATGGGACGCAAGGAGCATAATTTCAATATCGATCCGTTCTTCAATTATGACGATGTAGATAAAGGTATCTCGCACAAACTGCGCACGCGTTTCTATGTCACTGCAGATAATATCACTACTCCTTCGGCTACTCTTACGACCGAAGAACTGCTCAAATGGGGCGTACAGTCGTTCGATTTGGACAAAGTCAAAGGATATTACGACCAAGTGAAAGGTTACACGGATGGTGGAATGGCCATTTCGGACGCATTGTTGGTTACTTTCCAAGATGTAGCTATTCCTGTGGTAAACGAGGACTGGCTGGGGGCGGTGACCAATGGTATAGACTTGGTGAAAAACGGCTTGGGTTATACCGGTACAGTAGCAGAACTGCAAGACGCAGTGGCGTACGCGATGAACCTGATGACCGATCATACCCCTACGCGTCCTGAGTTGACATACAACGGCTATGTGGATTACCAGTTCGCCAAACAATGGAAATCCGGCGTGCGTCTGACGACCGGTATTAACTGGAATCATATTACCAATACCGCCAATATCACCGGCACGCACCAGACGGATAATTTAGCAGCATACCTCCAATACGACCATCGTATAGCGAACCGTCTGTCGCTCTCTGCCGGTGTCCGTTTTGAATACTACCGCATGGATAATGATCTCAAGGAAGCGAATATCCAGATCGGCAAATGGCTTTGCCCGGTACGTCCGGTCTTCCGCGCCGGTCTGAACTGGGAGATCTACAAAGCAGGCTTCCTCCGTGCTTCGTTCGGACAAGGATACAGAAACCCTTCTATCACCGAGAAATTTGCCCGCAAGGATATAGGTGGAGTAGGTGTTTATCCGAATCATAATATCAAACCGGAGTCCGGTTTCAATGCCGAGATCGGTTATAAACAGCTTTATAAATTCGGCCCTGTATCCGGTACGTTGGACGTAGCAGCGTTCTACACCGAGTACCAGAATATGATCGAGTACCAGTTTGGTCTCTTCCGCAATTCGGACTATGCGATGATTAACTCGATGGACGATGTGATCAGCGAGGTGCAGAATATGATTAATGATATCAAGACCACCAAATCGCTCAGCAACGCGGGTATCGGTATCGGTGCGCAATTCGTGAATGTGAACCATGCGCGTATCTACGGTGCCGAAGTGAGCACGGCGGGAAAAGTGGATATACAGAAAGAAATGGATCTGCGTTATTCGATCGGTTATACCTTTACCGAGCCGGAGGATATGGACAATGACAAGCGTATCGAGGAGGAGAAAACCTATTCCGATCCGCTGCAGATGAAGAATAAATCGAATGACTCCAAGTACCTCAAATACCGCAACAAGCACTCCTTCAAGACAACGATTGACTATACCTATAAATGGCTCTCTCTCGGTGTCAACATGTCTTATCGCAGTAAGATTCTGGCGGTGGATTACATTATGGTGGACGAGCGCGTAAAAGAGCAGAAAGATCTGATGGACTACGCTCGTATGTTTATTTTCGGTTACGAAGACGGACTCTCGCTCCATGATTATTGGATGAACCATAATAATGGTATTTTCACGATGGACCTGCGCGCAGCCGTTCGTTTCAAAGAGCATGTGGAGGTGCAGTTTATGGTGAATAACTTGCTCAATACGGAGTATAGCTATCGCCCGATGGCGTTGGCTGCTCCGAGAACATTCGTTTGCCGACTCAATATTACATTATAATGTTTAGTGTTTAGTGAGATGAAAAAGATTTTTACTACAATTATAATTGCCTGTGTATCAGCTATTACCGCGTTGGCGGTGACGGTGAGTGACGCAACGGGCGTGTTCAAAGGAACGCTGAATATCGGCGGTGATGATTATCCGAACGAAGAGGTTTATATCCTGCCGGGCGTGGAAGCAAACGCCATCACGTTTGTGTTACCGGATTTCCGATTCAACGGAGTTTCGTTGGGCGATATTGTGCTGGTGAATATCCCTATGGACGGGGAGGGTACGCTGACGTTGGATAGCCGTCCGCTGTATATAAAGATTATCCAGACGCGTGCGGAGGTGTCGATGCTGAGCGGAAGTCAGATCAACGGGACTAATGCCAACGTGTCGCTTTCTATCGAAGCCGGTCTTCCGGAGCCGATTTCGGTGGTCTTTGCGGGCAATAAAGTGACGAACAAGAACTATGCCCTAAATAACGGTGGATTTGAGGGATCATGGAGCAACAATGAGCCATCCGGATGGCATTCCTTCCCTTCTGCAACGGGTAGTTTTGCCGGTTTCGTGAATGGTACAGATCAGTTCTCACAGAGTACGGACGTTCGTCCCGGTACCACAGGCTCCCATAGCGTGAAGATTCAGACCAAAATAACCTTAGGCGCGAAGGGTAACGGTAACTGTACGAACGGACAGATTAATGCAGGCTCTACCTCTGCGGGTGATGCCAACGGCAATTATAACTTCTCCGATCCGTCCAATACCGGTTATAACACCGCCTTTGTGGGGCAACCGGATTCATTGGTATTTTGGGCAAAATATATTCCTGGAGGCGGAAGTGTAACCGATGCATCCAATAATGCCCGTGCAAATGCAGTGATTACCCAAAATGCGCGTTACCAGGATCCTGAGACAGGCGACTATGGAAAAGTCAAGGTGGCAAGTGCCGCAATCAATTATTCTGCTACTTCTTCTAAGGGTTGGCAGCGTCTTTCAACGCCCTTTACCTATACCTCTTTGGATCCTTCTACAGCGGCATATATATTAGTTACGTTCTCTTCTAATGCTACACCAGGGGGCGGTAATGCAACCAAGAATAGTCCGGACGTAGTTTATCTGGACGATGCGGAGATCATATATAACCACTCCCTCACCTCGTTTACGATGAACGGCTCTGCTGTTCACTTCACGAACGGTGCAGCCCAAACAGATGCAGAGTTCAGCGATAGCGAATATACGTTTGCGGCTACCACGAATGGCAAAGCTTCCAAATCGTTTATCGGCTATGACGCGGAGCATAACCAAGTGCATGTTTATGTAGTGCCTGATAACTTCTCGCAAGCGCACGTGTATTCCCTATATACTTTGTCTATGGCAGAGCCGGTACCGCCAGTATTGGATACGGAATATAGTTATGCCGCTTCGACATGCGACAATGCGCCTTATTCGGACGAGTTATTCCGAAACCTGACCGAAGGAGGAACGTACCAAACAACGATCCCGAATACGCAGGGAGGCGACTCGCTTATTACCCTGACGCTCACTGTCCTGCCCACATATGCTGTTGCGGAGACGGCAGAGATGAACATGGACGAGACTTATACTTGGCATGAGAAACTCTACAAGGAACTTGTACCGGGTGTACACCACGATACGCTCTCTTTGCAGACCCTCGCTGGATGTGACTCGGTTTATACCTTGACGCTGACTGTCAAACCGATCGCATATGCATATGACGATATTGTTACTGCCTGCCGCAATGAAGAGACTTCGTGGCATGGTAAGCCGCTGCCGACTGCGGAGGAGGGAACCTTCGTCCTGTATGACTCGTTAAAATCTGTCTATGGCATGGATTCGGTCTATCGCTTGACGCTTACTGTGCTACCTACATGGCGATTCGAAGAGAAGAAATATGTCAATGAGGCGGACTTGGAGTGGCGCGGCAAGACGATCAAAGATCTGCCCAGAGCGACGGAGCCCTATCTCTTCTACGATAGCCTGACGGCTTCTAACGGCTGTGACTCAACCTATGTTCTGGTGCTCTATGTATCCGATATCCCTGTCGCTTATGGCGCGTACGAAGCGGTTATCTGCGATGGAGAAAGTGTTACTTTTGAAGGTGTCACCTATTCCGAAGCTTTTGAGGGGGACATCCATGTGGACGAACTGAATGTTTATGGAGGAGACTCGATCGTCCGTCTCACTGTAACCGTCCTGCCGTCCTATACTATTGAGGAATATATGACGGTGAACCAAGGCAGCGACGTAGAGTGGGAAGGCTACCGCTTGGGTAATATGGATCTGGGCGAAATGACGCTGAGCGCAACGTATTATACGGTTGACGACTGCGATTCGACTCTGGTGCTTCATCTTACCGTCCGACCAATCGCAACCGATATGGAAACAACTGCAGAAACGGATAAACGTTGTGCACAGAAAGTATTCTACAACGGACATCTCTATATCATTCGCGAGGATGAGTCTATATATGATATCTTAGGTAAAAAAATAAAATAACTTTTAACACAAAAAAACAATGAAAAAGATTTTTACAACTCTTTTTGCCGGGCTGTTGATCTCGGCACAAGTAATGGCCATCACCGTAATGGATGTGTGTGGTCGGTATGACGGTACTTTGCTGCTTGACTCGGAAGAATATCCCGAGAGCCAAGTGTATCTCTTGCCGGGTGTAACGGATAACACGCTCACGTTTGTACTGCCGGATTTTAAGTTCAACGGTGTAAGTCTGGGTAGTATTGTACTGCCGAATATTGCTATCAGTGAGAATGGTCAGTTCAGTATCGAAGAAACAACTCTCTATTTGGCAGGTCTCCTGAAACTTCGCGCGACTATTAAAATCTTATCTTCCTATGAGGAAGAAGGTGTGACGTACACTTCGCTCGCAACGGACAACAAAGCAGGAATCGTACTGGAAATTGCGGAGCCTAAGACCTTGCCGGAGCCGATTATCGTATGTTTCGCCGGCAATGCCGTTCGTTCGAACAACTATGTGCTGCCGAACGGAGGTTTCGAGGGCGGATGGACCAACAATGAGCCTGCCGGATGGCACTCGTTTGGTACAGCAACCGGACCTTTGGCTGGTTTTGTAAAGGGCAATACTACTCAGTTTGTTCAGTCAAACGAAGTACGCCCGGGCTCCAAAGGCAGAAACAGCGCCGTGCTGTCTTCTAAAACTATTTTCGGTGTTAATGCCAATGGAAACTGCACCAATGGTCAAATCTATGCAGGTTCAATGACTGCCGGAGAAGCAGCATCCAACTACAATTTCTCTGACCCGGACAGTGCGTTCAATACGCCGTTCCAAGGTCGTCCGGACTCTATCGTCTTCTGGGCTAAGTACATACCCGGTGACCGCGATGCTGCAAAAGAGGTAAATCAAGCGCGTATGAGCACAATCATTACCACCAACGCTCGTTATCAGGATCCCGAGTTGAACAACGACTCCATTAAACATGCTGATTTCCGTATGGGTGCTGCTACTCTCAACTACTCCGCTACTGCTAATCTCGGTTGGCAGCGTATAGCCGTGCCTTTTGTTTACAATCCTGAGAATCTTGATAAGGAGCCGGCATATATCCTCGCTACTTTCACCACGAATAAGCTTCCCGGCGGCGGTACAGGAACGAAGGATAAACCGGACTCTGTATTCATCGACGATGTAGAGTTGGTTTACAACAACAGTATTTCGCTCCTCGCACGTGGTGAAGATGCTCTCGAATTTAATGGTGAGGCATATCAAATTAATGAGACCTACTGCGACTCTTGCGGCGAGTTTTCTTCGATTGGAACAGGTATTTCCACCCAAGCATTCTATGCTTTCGATGCCATTCACAAATGCGTCTTCGTATATGTGATTGCCGATGACTATGCCCAAAGCGGCAAATACAATCTCTATCGCGTAGACTTCACCGACACCAATGCAGAGGGCACCTCTACAGACCCGAAGGAGCCGGAGCATCAGGGTATCGAAAACGTTTATTCCGGAAACGCGCGTTTTGAGAAGGTGCTGATTAACGGTCAGCTCTTTATTCGCTCCGCCGATGCATGGTACAACGCAGCCGGAGTCCGCGTGAAATAATTATTTTCTATGAAAACAAACTTCTTTACGAAATTTACCGCCATGCTCATTGCTCTTGTAGCGATGGGCATAAGCGGTAATGTATGGGCGCAAGAGCACTTACCATTATCTGGGAAATCCTATACTATTGGTAATGGATCGGCTACCGATTGGACTCACCAGTATGAGACCTTGTCGTTTACTGGAGTTCCAGACAAATTGTCGTTCAATTATGCCTATATTTATCAAGTAGTCGCAAATGTCGGTAACCCGACGCTGAATTACGCCAGTTTATCTGGTTTCGCTCAACTCATTTTAGGTATTGGCGGCTATAGCGATGAGCGAAAAGGTGTAGGCAACACCCACATGCTTTACATCGAGGAGAGTGCAGATGGTAACTCCTGGAGCACCATCTGGACAAACGACGATGCAACAAATATGGATACCCGTTCTTCCGGAGATATCCAACTCTCCAAGGCTACGCGGTATATCCGTTTTCACCACTCCTGTAACTTCTCTAACTCCTATACCAATATCAAGGTTACAGAACTTAAGTATGTGGAGGATCCTGAACCTGCTACCCTTGATTTCGGTTCGGCAGTAATTAACTCCGGCGAGGTGACCAAGACTTCGCTCATCAACTGGTGTAATATCTCGCCGCTGACCGTTACTTGCTCGAACCCGCGTTTCACGGTTACTCCTACTTCGTTCGGAGATATAGATACCTATGGTTCGCAGACCCTGACGGTTACTTATATCCACACCAGTGAGACGGGAGTTACCGAAGGCGATATTACCATCTCCAATGGTACGAATACCAAGACAATTCATGTCTCTGCGAATACGACCAAGCGTGCGCAGACCATTAACTGGAACGCTGATTTAGTAGCTACCGGCTATGCTATGAACACCGAGGAACAGTACCCGGATGCAACGATTGCCTATATCGCCTCTTCTACCAGCAGCGGGCGGGTTACCTTCACTTCGGACAACTCCGAGGTTATAGAGGTCATCGCCGATACTGCTCTCTTGGCTAAGGCTGTTGGTACAGTAAATATCACAGCCTATCAAGCCGGCGACGCAGAGTATGACGAGGTGAGTGATACCAAACTCTTTACTGTCACAGAACTGCTCAAACAGTCCATCGTTTGGGACCAGAACCTCTATGGCTTGCTGACCACAAGTGGATCTGTTGAGCTGACAGCTACCGCTACCAGTGGCGGACCTGTCACCTATACCTCGGCGAATACCGACGTAGTGAAAGTGGAGGGTAATGTGCTGACTGTAGTGGGCGAAGGAGAGACCTACATCACTGCTTCGCAGGCAGGAGGCGAAATCGACGGGCATGAGTATCTGCCTATCTCGCAAAACAACTATGTGATCGTTCGCAACCCGGCTTCGCAATGCAATGGTATGGCGCTCTCACAGAGTTCGCTTACGCTTAACGGCAGCAAGAAACAGCAAGATTTTAACCTTTCCGGTATTCCTGCTGTCCTGACCTTTACCGCTAAACACGGAGAGAAAAATACCAGTTCTTGGGGTAGTGCGACCTATTCTGCTCTTATCGTAGAGCAATATATCTATCGTGACGGTCTCTGGGATTGGCACGAAGTATATAATAATGTGGTAGGAACGAGCGATACGCAATCCGGTAATATCTCGCTGGATGAGTCGGCGACCAAACTGCGCTTCCGTACTTTGGAGACCGGTACCGATCATACAATCACGAATATCCGTGTCAGCAGGGCTAAGTTCCTTCGCGCTAACTATGCACAGATCGACGAGAACGTGGAGTTCAATACTGAGTGGTCGAAGAAGATCACGGTCTCTCACTCTAATATTGACTTAATGACCCTTTCCATGACGCAAGGTGTGTTTGGACTGAGCCGGAATACAATTGGTGAGGGTTGTGGCGATTTCGGAGATGATGAGTTCACAATCAACTTCACACCTCATGAGAAGAATGTACATTTCTACGATACGATTGTCATTACCGATAATAAGGAGAATCCTTCTACGCTCCGCATTCCGGTGCATATCTTCACTACCGGTCTCAATCAGTACATCAACGGTTTTGAACTGCCGGAGGCTGCGTTGACGACCGAAGAGATCCCTGCTTTCACGGCTATAGCAACCAGCGGTTTGGAGGTGATCTATCTCTCATCGGATAGCACGATCGCCTATGTAGAGAACAACAAACTCGTGGTGCTCTCTGCCGGAACGGTGGACATCACGGCTTATCAAGCCGGTGACGAACGCTATGCTTCGGCTTCGCAGACGAAGACAATTGTCCTCTCTAAAACCCCGGTTAAGATCTACACGGCACCTTCCGCTTCGTGGATCGTTGCAGGAGAAACGCTTGCCGAGTCGGTCCTGACCGGCGGAGAAGCTTCTACAGAAGGTTCGTTCGCATGGTTAGACCCAACGATAGTGCCGGAGGCGGGAGAGCAGACCTATATGGTTCGCTTCACCCCTGTGAAGGAAGCACTCTATGAAACGGCTTCGGCTGAAATCACGGTTCTCGTATCGGGAGAGAACAAGCATGACCAGACGATCACATGGAGCGACGAGTTGCCGCAATTCTATATGCGCGACACACTCGCTCTGACCGCCTCTGCAACATCCCGTCTGGAGGTGTATTTCACCAGCTCGGACAGCGCAGTGGCTTATGTCGATGCCGAAAACCGTCTGATCACCCTCGCTGTCGGCGAAGCTGTTATTACCGCGCACCAGTCGGGTAATAACTTCTATAACCCGGCAGAGCCGGTTGCGAAGACAGTGACGGTTATTCCTTTCCCTGCTACTTACGGCGAATATACGGCATTGGTATGCGAGGGTGACTCGGTGGAGTACGCCGGCGTTTGGTACCGCGAGGCTGTTGTGACGGAGGTGACGCTGGCGGGAGCTAACTATCTCGGTGGTGACTCGATTGTCACGCTTACCGTCTCGCTTCATCAGCCTTATGCCTTTGAGGAGACCAAGATGATCTATGTGGCTGCGGAAGAGACATGGGAGAATATCAATCTGGCTACCCTTCCGGTAGGCGATACCACCCTTGTTGCCGAGTACCACTCGATCTATGGTTGCGACTCTGTCTATACGCTTCATCTGACAGTGATGGCGCGTCCTACTACGTATGGAGACGACACCCTCTATGTCTGCGCGGGAGAGACGGTTGAGTATGCCGGTAAGACCTATAAGCGTCCGGCGCATGACTCAGTCCGGCTGGCGGGAGTTAACTATCTCGGTGGCGACTCGATCGTTGCTCTGGTGGTATATGTCCGTCCGGTAATGCGTATCGTCTCTCGCGACACGATAGTAGCCGGCACAGAGAAGGTATGGCAGGGATATGACCTCAGTACGGTAGGCATAGGAGACACCACAATCGTAGCCGAATATTCGTCTATCTACGGCTGTGACTCGACCTATATGCTCCATCTGACGGTGGAACCACGCATTATCACCTACGGCGCAGATACCATCTATGCGTGCTCGGGAGAAACCGTGGAATACGAGGGTAGAACCTACAACCGGTCCGCTACGGACACTATTGTCCTCTCCGGTCAGAACTACGCCGGCGGTGACTCAATCGTAGCGCTTGAGGTCATCTTCTCGCAACCGTTCCATAGCAAGGAGTATAAGATGATTAAAGAGGGCGAGAACGAGGTATGGCAGGAGATCGACTTGAGCCTCCTTCCGGTCGGCGACACGATCCTAGTAGCCGAATACCAGACCATCCAAGGCTGTGACTCCGTCTATACGCTCTATCTAATCGTAGAACCGAAGACAGAAGCTGTTCCGTTCACGAATGCGGAGGAACTGAACGTACAGAAAGTGCTGATTGACAATGCGGTTTATATCCGTAAGGGAGAAGAGTTGTTCGATCTCCGCGGAAGGAAAGTGAATCGATAACTATTCCCTCCCGTAACAAAAAAGAGCATCCGTCGGGTGCTCTTTTTTTTTTGTGACCGGTTATTCCGTTATTCCGTTCTCTCGGTTATTTCATTTCCTTCAACGCGCGTTTAAGTTCTTTATCGAACCGGATGTTATACGCGGCCTGACCTTTCTGGTAGTAATATCGCAGCACTATTTCAGCACCTAAGAAATGCCGGATCTCCTCTTTGTTGCGGGCGATAGCCGCGCGGTAATCGGGAGTGAGAATAGGGCGAAGGGTCTCTATCTGTGCGATAGTAGCAGAGTCGAGATCCTCGTGTTTCGCCATCTTCAGCATGTCGTCGAAGAACTTGCTCGTCTCTGTTTCGTATTTGAAACCTTTCTCGTCCAGGAACTGGCAGAAATCATCAATCATCTCGTCCGTTACCTCAAAGACCTCCGCCGCTGCTATACTGTCGTGCTCGCGGTGGTAGCGCGTAGCGTAGTCGAAGAAATAATGGTTGATATAGAGCGAATAGGTGATATCTACTTTCGCGCTGTCGTTCATCACGATGTCCGGCAATATACCTCCGGCTGTGTCCCGTTTGAGCGCGTGCCCTTTCTGACGCTCGCTATAGTCGATAGCCTGGATACACCGACCGGAAGGGAGATAATACTTGCTCGTCGTGATTTTTATATGGCCGTCATATACCACCGGCCGGATGTTCTGCACCAGTCCTTTGCCGAACGTGCGTTGTCCTACCAGTTTGGCGCGACCCAGATCCTGCAGCGCTCCGGAGACGATCTCGCTTGCGGAGGCGGAGTTCTTATCTACCAGTACCACCAGCGGAAGATCTTTGTACCGCGGGGTGTTACGTGTTTTATAGACATAGTTGCTGCGGCTGGTCTTGCCTTTTGTTTCCACCACTTTGGTATCCCGGTCAACGAACAGGTTGACTATCTGCAACGCCTCATCCACGATACCTCCTCCGTTTCCGCGCAGGTCCATGACGAGTCCGCGTGCTCCGTGGGTGTAATAGAGGTCGTCCAGAGCGTTGCTGAACGCCTGTGCGGAGTTCTCCGTGAACTCGTTGAAGGAGATATAACCGATGGGGAAGGGGAGTGTGTCTGCCGTCAGGACGGTGTAGTAACTCACCGGCTCCAGATGGATATCCTCGCGTACGATAGACACGTCGAACGGTTTCTCTGTCCCTTCGCGTTCTATCTTCAATACAACGGTGCTTCCCGGTTCGCCGCGAAGCATGTTGCTCACTTCGCTCACGCTCAGCTCGTCCGTACTCTTGCCGTCCACGCTCAGGATCCTGTCGCCTGCTTCTATACCGGCGCGCTGGGCCGGCTTGCCTTCATACGGATTGACCGCGTAGGTCTTTTTATCCCTTTGCTGGATAATACTGCCTATGCCGCCGTACTTGCCTGTTGTCAGCATACGCAGTTCGTTATCCTCTTTCTTTGGGTAATAGACGGTGTAGGGATCTATCTTGCGCAGCATGGCGTTGATAGCCGTCTCTGTCAGGTCTTCGTAGTTGAGTGTGTCCACATAGTTGACATCCACCTGGCGCAGCACATCGTTGAAGATAGCGATGCACTCGTCCGCACGCGTCGTCGCTGCCCGGTTCTGAGCGAAGAGGGCGCCCCTTCCTAACCCTCCCCATAATGGGAGGGAAAATATAGCTATTAACAGAATTCTTTTTATCATATACAATTTCTCTTCTCCTCCCTTGGAGGGAGGTCGGGTGGGGTTTTCACCTCAACTTATTCGGCACAAAATCGCTCACATCCTTGCCGTACGCATACAGGTCGCGGACGAGGGTGGAGGATATATGGGCGTACTCCGGCCTGGTATAGAGAATGATTGTCTCTATGCCGCCTAACTGTTTGTTTGCCTCTGCCATATTGCGCTCGTACTCGAAATCTTCTACACAGCGAATGCCGCGGAGGATGAATGCCGCCTCTTGCTCTTTCGCAAAATCAACCGTCAGGCAGTCATATATCGCTACTTTGACCCGTGGCTCGTCGGCAAAAATCTTACGGATTGCCTCTTCGCGTTCACGGATGGGAAAGGTCTCTTTCTTGGTGCTGTTGCGGCCTATGCCGATGATGATCTCGTCAAAAATCTCCAGACCACGTTTCACGATATCGTAGTGGCCGAGGGTGAAAGGATCAAACGATCCGGGAAATATTGCTTTTTTCATAATCTCTAAACTTTCAACTTTCAACTTTAAACTTTCAACTTTAAACTTTTCCGGTGGTTCACCTCCGGAAATTTATACATCTCTACTATTTTCTCCCGCAGGAATGTCTCGTCCTTGCCGGGAATGTCTATCAGTGCCAACCGGCTTTCTATGTACGCCTCAAAATCTGTGCCACGCTCGTATATCTCATATCCTTGATGGATATGGCGGTCAATGATATCGCATACGTGCTGCAGTTGGTCGTGTATCGGTTGTTCTCTGTATTCGGGGTGCGAGGCGAGCATTTCGTCTATCTCCGGATTGATGCTCGGCGTGAGACGATAGACCACTCTGCCTTTGTATCCCTCGATACCTGTTTGCATGGAGATGACATCGTCCCGTTTGGTCTTGCGCCATTTGGGGTTGTCCCGTTTCAGCTGCATCTCGGCGGCCTTGAGGTAGTCGCACGGATCGTACTCATACGAGATGCTGACCGGGCATATGTTGAGTCCTTTGATCTTCTCGTATAGGTCCCCGTCTCCCATGGTCAGCATATGCAGTACGGATCCTTGCGTGAGGTCGTTGCTGTCTTTCGCGCGGCCCTCGCGTTGTGCCAGCCATATCGACTTGCCGCGGCTGCGCAAGAGGCGGATATAGGCGGACAGATGCTTGGCGTTCTCTAACTGCGCATGGGCTGCCGCACCGCGCTTTACCGCGAAACAACGCAGGAATTTCATCACGTGCTCTATCCACGGGCGGGCAAACAGGTTGTCGCCTACACCCATATACGGACGGATGAAATGGTGCGTCCGGAGCAGGTAGGACAGCCATGCCGCATCCATGATGATGTCGCGGTGGTTGGTCATGAAGAATGCACCGTGCTTGATGTCTTTCTCTATCTGCTTGCGGTCGCCCAGATAATCCAGTTTGAGACCCTTGGTCCTCTTCCATGCCCAAACCCTGAGAATAGGGAACACAATCAGAAAATCCGTTATCCAAAGGATCCATCCTACGCGGTATGCCCGTATGTCTCTAAATTCGTCTTTCATCTTTCACCTTTCACCTTTCACCTTTCAACTAAACTTTCAAGGGCTTCCTTGCTGGCTTCCCTATACGCCACCATCAGCCCTCCTGTGCCTAACAGCGTACCGCCGAAATAGCGCACAACGACCACTAATATGTTATCCAGCCCGCGTGCATCGATGGATCGCAGGATAGGAGCTCCGGCGGTGCCGTGCGGCTCGCCGTCATCTTTGGTGCGCCATAGATCCGGGCCCAGACGATAGGCGTAGCATACGTGCCGCGCATCGTGGTATTTCTTCTTGTACCACGCTATGCGTGCCTTGGCTTCAGCCTCGTCCTGTATCGGTTCTGCAAACCCTAAGAACTTGCTTCCCCGGTCCTTATATATCCCTTCTCCTTTCACCTTTCACCTTTCACCTTTCACCTATTCCGGAAATTCCATCAGGTATGCTTTGATGAACGCGTCTATATCGCCGTCCATGACGGCATTGACATTGCTTGTCTGGTAGTTCGTGCGGTGGTCTTTCACGCGCCTGTCGTCGAACACATACGACCGTATCTGGCTTCCCCATTCGATCTTCTTCTTCCCGGCTTCCACTTTCGCTTGCGCCTGTCTTCTCTTCTCTAACTCTAACTCATAGAGCTGACTTCTTAAATGCCGTAAGGCATTCTCGCGGTTCTTCGGCTGGTCGCGCGTCTCCGTGTTCTCTATCACTATCTCGTCCGGCTGGCCGGTGAGAGGGTTGACGAACTTGTAATGCAACCGCACGCCGGACTCCACTTTGTTCACGTTCTGACCTCCGGCGCCGGAGCTGCGGAAGGTGTCCCAACTGATACCGGCGGGATTGACCTCCACCTCGATGGTATCGTCAATCAGCGGCACCACGAAGACGGAAGCGAACGAAGTCATTCGCTTGCCCTGCGCGTTATAGGGACTCACGCGCACGAGGCGGTGTACGCCGTTCTCGCTCTTGAGGTAACCGTACGCCATGTCGCCTTCTATATTGAATGTCACGGTCTTGATACCCGCCTCGTCGCCTTCCTGCAGGTTGGCGATCGTCACCTTGTAGTCGTGTTTCTCGCAATACCGCTGGTACATACGCATCAGCTGCTCCGCCCAGTCCTGGGCTTCCGTTCCGCCTGCGCCGGACACGATCTTCAGAACAGCCGGCATCTGGTCCTCCTCATGGCTCAGCATGTTCTTCATCTCCAGGTCCTCCACCTCCTGTACGGCCTTGGCATAGGCGGCATCCACCTCCTCTTCCGTCACCAGCTCCTCGCGGTAGTATTCATATGCAAGGGCTAACTCTTCCACAGCGCCGCGGACACCCTCATAGCCTTCTATCCATCGCTTGATGTTCTTCACCTTCCGCATCTGCGCTTCGGCGGCTTTAGCATCGTCCCAGAAGCCCGGAGCCTGCGTATGCAGCTCCTCTTCCTCCAGTTGGATACGCTTCTCGTCGATCTGCAGATAGCTCTTCAGTTTATCCGCCCGTTGTTGTACGTCTTTTAACTGTTCTATTGTTATCATAAGTAGAAACGATATTATTTGCGGCTGCAAATTTACCACTTTTTTTTGACATGTGCAAATAAAAAGCGTAAAATCAAAGATTTCCCTTCCACTTTTGCCGTTTATCCCTAATTTCCTAATTTGCTTTTCTCTTTGAGCGTAGCGGTCTTTCGACTTTCTACTTTCGACTAATAAAATATTTTTTTGAAGCAGATTTTTTGTGCAAAAATGGCAATTGAAATGGCAAAACAAGGTGATTTTGCGTAAATTTGACTTCTCTGTAAGCCATTGAATATAAATAAATTATAGGCAAAAATCAAGAACAAAGTCTAGAACGCCTCTTTAACGCCCCTTTAATGCCCCTTTTGTGCACTCTTTTGTGGCCCTTATTCTATTCCTTTTCGCTGTCGTTTTGATGTCCATTTGAGGTTGATTTTCTGCCGAACGCGATTTTGGGGCTAATGTAGTATACACCAAACGTGCGGTATGTAGCTAGGGAGTCATTTATGGCATTTCTTGCTAACAAATTTCATTCTCTCAATCAGCAATTATTAGCAGAGGTATTCCAAGAGTCCGTAAGCCGTGTATGGGAGAATATAGAACGGGGAAAATTAACGGAAACTTCATTAACCTCCTCTCTTTCAACTTATCTTAATAGCACAGGAATACGCGTTTTGTTAGAGACAAACCATCGTTAGAATGCGTCAACATCCCAAGTATTCCAACCCTTACTATTGGGCAGGATTTATCATGCTGGATTGAGTAATTTTGTGCAATAAATTCGCCGTACTGCATAAAAAAGTATATTTTTTGTGCAATAAACTTGCATAATTGAATAAAAAGTAGTACCTTTGCCGCAAAATTTGGGAAAAGATGAAAACAATACTCCTTTCACAACGCAAAGAGCGTGATGATTTATTGGCGCAAAGTTATATCAGTCGTCATACAATGCTCAACACGGATGAACTGCTTAATAGTCACCTCATCAAGTTAATAACAGGTCCACGGCGTGTGGGTAAGTCCACACAAGCATTGCTTATGCTTCGTAATAAGAACTTTGCATATCTTAATTTTGACAAACAGGAATTGCTGGACAACTGGAATGCCGATCTGGTAATGCGTTTATTGGACGAAGTATATCCTAACTACGACTATTTGCTGCTGGACGAGGTGCAAAATCTGCCACATTGGGATGTTTGGGTGACTGAGCTTTTCCGGCAGGGGAAGAATATGATTATTACCGGCAGTAATGCCAACATGCTTTCAAGCGAGATGGCAACCGTGCTTACCGGTAAGTATCTGCCGATAGAGATGTTGCCCTTCAGTTTGGCGGAGTTCTTTGAATGGCACCATCTGGACCGAAAAGCTATCTTGCCGGAGCAGCGCACTGAAGCCGCTGTTTTGGAAGATGATTATCTGCGTTTAGGTGGTTATCCGGAGACAGTTGCTGCTCGTTCTTTGGCGACAAGCTACCTCAGCACGCTCTTTGATTCAATCATTTGGAAAGATGTAGTAAAACGTCATAAAATCCGCAAGACAGAGGATATCAATAACATGGCGTTATATCTGCTGACAAATTTCTGCAATCAATTAAGCGCAAACGATATAGCCGATGCTCTGAATATTAAAAGTGTGAATACTACACAGAAGTTCATGGGCTATCTTCATGAGCCTTTCCTCTTTTATTATTTGCCGCGCTATAACAACAAACTCAAACTGATGACCAAAGCTCCGCGTAAGATATATGTAGTTGACAATGGTTTTGTAGCCGCAAAGGCATTCTCCACAAGCGATAACTTAGGACGGTTATTGGAGAACCAAGTCTTTGTTAACCTTTTGCGCAAAGGTTATGACCCGGAAAAAACGATGTTCTACTACCGCACACGTAACGACAAAGAGATTGATTTCGTCCTGCGTGAGAATAACCATGTGAAGCAATTGGTTCAAGTCAGTTACGAGATGATGTCGGAGAAGACCATACGCCGCGAATGTAGCGCGCTAAAAGAAGCGGCTCAGGAGTTGCATTGCAACGATTTGTATGTGCTGACATACAATGAAACACGAACTCTGGACTGGGAAGGTTGTACAATCCATGTGTTACCCGCAACGGAATGGTTTAAATAATAAAATCCTCATCCAAAGGTTACTTTTGGCAATAATCTTCCTCATTTCTAACTTCACTGACAGCGAAAAATTCAAGAAAATGACACTTTTATTTGCGAGTGTCATTTTTTTTGTGTACCTTTGCAGCCGCAAAGGTTTAGAAAACAAGAACGACTATGCAAACAGACGTTAAAAATCAACCCCAAGAAGCACCTATTACAACAGATGCAATAGGTACCGGAAATGTGCAGAAAAAGTACTACACTGCTGATGAAGCAATCGCTTTCCTTGAGCCGCGCATTCGCGCTATGTTCCAATGAAAGAAGTTGTTTACACCAAGCAAGCACTTTTGCAGTTTGAAGAAAGTGTAAAGGAGTTAGTTGAACAGGGCTATTTCGGCGAGGAAGACTACGCCGTTATGTACATGCGTGATATATTTAGGTATTTTGCGCTAAATCTGCAAAATTCAGTATCTGTCGCAGCCCCTGAATATTTCAATCGGTATTGTGTAGATGGTAAAACTCTGTATTACGTCCGCTATCGTAAAAATGCGCATACAACGTGGTATGCTTTTTATGAAGAATTAGAGAACGTATATAGTATAGTTTATCTTGCTAATAATAAACTAATCGGCCATCTGTTGGATATTAGTTTATAACTCAACCACCGCTGGCATCGACAGCGTAAAAAAGCGGTGACATAAAAGAAGAAAAAATTGCAAAATACAAAAAAATGACATGCGTGCTTGCGTATGTCATTTTTTTTGTGTAATTTTGCAGCGCAAAATGAATCGTGCCCTTGTGGCAAAGAAAATGAAAGGAGACATAACTATGGTTACAACACAATTAAATCCAACGCAGTTATACTTGCTGCAATTGTTTTCATTCTCTCAAACGGAAGAGAGCCAATTGGATTTGCAAAATGTGCTACTATCTTACTATAAAGAGAAAGTAGCCAAACGAGCAAATGAGTTATGGGATAAGTTAGACTTAGATCAACATAAATTAGACGAGATGTGTAGTGTTCACGAACGTCTTCCTTATCAATGAAAATAGTCCTTGACACGAATTGTTTACTGCAGATGAAGATGATAACAAATTCGTAGATTGTGCGATAACTGCAGGTGCTACATTTATTGTAAGCAACGATAAACATTTTGATGAATTAGAAAATTACGACTATCCCAAAGTAGATGTCCGTAACCTCACGGATTTTATGCTACTTTTACGCGGTTTATAACTTATCGCAGGCACCGACAGCGTAAAAAAGCGGTCGTCACTCACTGACGTTAAACAGGAGGACATAAAAGGCGTTTATTGACGCTTGTTTTGGCAAATAGGAATCCGGAAAATTTCTCGTCCCAAAGCAAGATGGTGCAATAAGCGTCCCGTGGGTATGTATTATTATGCCTTACGCCCGACATAGGGCTGGTGGGTCATACATATCGGGCGTGGACGTTATTGTTTATTCTTGGCTAAGGGTTTTGCTAGAACCTGAGAAAAGGAGAATGAGCGTGGATAACATTCACGCTTTTTGTATGTCTGTATGTATTTTGATGATACGTTTGGAGATGACACCTTTGTATATTATACATCGTCAGACCGAGCGACGAGCGGGAGAAGACCGAGAGACAACCGAGAGAAGAAAAATAGTATAAAAATGATGTACGCTCTTGCGTATGTCATTTTTTTTGTGTAATTTTGCAGCGCAAAATGAATCGTGCCCCTGTGGCTAGAAAGTTTTGCAGTATTTAGCTCACGCCGAGGGGATATGTCTTTCGGGGCGGGTGTTAATACAAGACATAAAAGCGTTCGTATCTGCGCCCCGTAGTGACCTCTTAATGGGAACCCCAAAGAAACATGGTGATGTTTCGCATGGGGAGAGCGGAGACAATTGTCGCACCTGCGATTTAGCCATTGGCGGTATCGCAAATTGCGAACTATTTGGCGAACGCGACAAAAGGCGTCTTACGCGCTTTGTTTTGGCTCTTCAGAATCTGGTAAATTCACAAATTCCAAAACATTGCGACACAAGATGCCCATTGGTATGTAATTTAATGTACGCGCGTACTGCGCGCATTGGTGCATACGGCGTGGGCTTCAGTGTTGTTGTTTGGAATTGAGGGCAATACCAGAGCCTTGAAGAGCGGAACAGCAAGATTGCAGTCCCGCTTTTTTGTGTGTACATACGCGCGCAAACCCTAATTAATAAACCCAGTAAGGGATATTAAAGGAGCAAATATTGAAGTAAAAATGCAAATCGAAAATGAAATCATAAACAGCATCGCTATATGAAACGATTCATTATTGCAATAATAGCTATCAGTTCATACCTTTCTTCGTATGCTCAAATGGATACGGAGTTTTGGTTTGCTGCGCCATTCTTTAATTGTCCGCATGGAGAGACGTCGCCTTACAAACTGGTCGTATTTTCATTTGATCAAGCGACGACAGTAACCATTTCTATGCCGGCAAATCCTTCTTTTACACCTATTACGAAGAATATTCCGGCCAATGGCTATACAAGTATTGTTCTGGCGAATAATAAGCAAGATGGAGACAATAAGATAACCTCACCCTATAACTCTATTTCGCAACGTGGACTATTGATTCAATCCACCAGCAAAGTAGAATGCTACTACCAAGTTGATGGAGATAATTCAGAAGCATACACCCTCAAAGGAAAGAATGCACTTGGAAGAGATTTTCTGGTAATAGGACAAAAATCATATAGTAATGGAACATCGGGATCAACGGCTGGATCGCGATGTAGTGTACATATTGTTGCTACGGAAGATCATACAGAAGTACAAATTAATCCTTCTGCAGCCATCCTGCTTTCGAACGGCAATTCATCATCAGCTCCTATCACTATCACGTTGAATAAAGGTGAGACATATGCCATCGCCTCATACAATGTGCAAGCGACTATGAATCTTATAGGAACCACCATTACTTCTTCAAAACCGATTGCTGTTACAATTAATGACGATTCAGTCATGCCTAATTCGAATGCGGATTGTATAGGCGAACAGATTCTTCCTACTGATTTTGCAGGAACAAAATTCATCGTCGTTTCTGGAGGCAATAGATATGACGCTTGTATAATTTTTGCACTACAAAATAACACACAGATTACTACTTCGCAAGGCGGAATATATAATATTAATAGGGGCTCCTATCAAACTATTTCGATGAATGGTGTTAACGCTATGTCTATTCAAACCTCTCAACCTGTGATGGTATTCCAGATATTAAGTACTTTGAGTGGAAGTGGAGAAATGGGAGGTTCTATCGTGCCTCATGTGGAATGTACAGGATCATCCATTGCCGGATATAAATCGTACTCCTCAAGTTATAATCTCTACATAAACCTCATCACTAAGAAAAGCAATATCTCTCATTTTGCCATCAATGGTGTGGGGCTTAGTGCGTCTTCCTTCCTACCTGTGGATGTATCTGACGAATATTACTACGCTCGGGTACAGAAACAAGCATCCTCTACGCCATATGTGGTTACTTGCTCTTCCGGACTTTTCCAGATGGGAGTAACTGAAGGAAATAGTTATACGTCAAGTACGTATGGCTTCTTCTCTGATTATGCTGAACAAGTTCCTATCCTCATCGATGTCAATTCGATGCCGGTAGACTCGGTTTATTATACCAATCGAACAGAATCTTTGTCGCTGTTTGCTCATCCGGAGTCCGGTTTTGACCTATCAAACATCGAATGGACTTTGCCGGATGGCTCTAAAAGATATGGAAGCACCCTCAATCTCGGGGCGTTTAGAAACAACCTAGTGGGTGAATATTCAGTTACGGGTACTACTACCCAATGTGGCGTAATAGACCATCCCTTTGTGATTAAACTCAATACTGTAGAAGCGGACGAGTACGCATCTTTCTGTGAAGGAAACTCATTCACATGGCCTAACCATTTCCTGCCGGATGGTGTTACGCCGATGACATTCAGCGCTGAAGGCACCTATCGAGATACTATTACATCTGCATCGGGAAGTGACTCTATTTGTATCCTGCATCTAACATCTATGCCTTTGCCCGATATATCGATTCGTCCCGACACAACCATTATGCCGGGTGATTCCGCCATCCTGTGGGCCAAAGGAGTAGACTTCTGTCGATGGACGCCGGGAAACTCTCTTTCCAAGACAAGTGATAACCTGATTTATGCACATCCTACTCAAACAACTACTTACACGGCCAGAGGATATAGTCTCCAGTCCCTTGGTGGCAACAACTTGGTTTATAATGGCGATTTTGAGCAGGGTAATATTGGATTTGGGACCCAATTGCGTTATTTTACGCCCTACACATCCCCTGGGGTACAAGGAGATTATACAATTGCTGACAACGTCAAAGGTTTCTGGCCTCTTAGTTATATTACTTCGGTAAAAGCATATAATGGGATTGGTAATATGATGGTTGTTGATGGGAAAACCTCTCCTAATTCCATTGTTTGGTCACAACAAGTTGTGGTAGAGCCTAATACTTACTATGCTTTTTCTGCACAAGTAATGTCTTGCTTGGAATCAAATTTGAAAGGGCAATACGCATTACTCCAATTTTCCATAAATGGCACGCAATTGGGGCCAGTTTTACACTCTCCTAAGCAATTATATGTATGGACGCAGTATTATGAAATTTGGTACAGCGGAAATAATACTACTGCTACGCTGACCATACTCAACCAAAATAGTAATGGCTTCGGCAATGACTTCGCTATAGATGAGATCAGGCTTGATGCCTTGGACTACTCCTGTGAGGCAGTAAGACAAGTCACTATTAACGTTAGAGGTCAAGATACAGATAGCACGGAGATTGCTTCTATATGCGCCGGAGAGATATACACTTGGCATGGTCGGCAATATAGCACTACTACTATCGTCACGGAAACTATTCCTAATAGAGCAGGCGGCGATAGTGTTTGCACCTTGCTCCTTACGGTACTGGAGCCATCGGATAGTATCGAGTTTGCTACTATATGTGCTGGCGAGACTTATACATGGCATGGACAGACATTTAGTTCGTCTGCAACTAAAACGGAAACACTCACAAACGCAGTAGGATGCGATAGCGTTTGTACTTTGCAACTAACAGTACTTGATCCTACGGATAGTATCGAGATTGCTACTATCTGTGCCGGCAAAACATATACCTGGCATGGACAGACATTTAGTACGTCAACAACCCAAACGAAAACACTCACCAATGCCGTAGGATGTGATAGTGTCTGTACGTTACAACTTACTGTATTGCCGCCAATTACTACGGATATTTCAGCCTCTATCACGGAGGGGGCTTCGTTTACTTGGAACGGACAAACATATAAGGTAGCAGGAGATTATCCTTCTTCCTTTACGACTGACGAGGGTTGCGATAGCGTCGTAACCCTGCATTTGATAGTCAATCCCTTGTTGTATGAGATTCAAGCCCATACTCAATGCGCTGATGATTCTTATGTGGAGTTTGATGTAGTGGCAGATGGAAGTTTGTTCCATCAATTGCAATTTACCTTCGCGCCCAATGCGCTGAACCAGCATTACCGCGATACTATCGTCGATTTCACGAACTCTCTCATCCAGATACCTAACTCGGCACGGGCAGGTATATACGATGTCTCTATCTCTCCTATGTTTGATGGGCAAGTGCTGGATACTCGCTCCTATCAGTTTACTCTGCTGTACCCTTTATCTGTGCTCGATCAGCATTGGGATGATTTTATCGGCGTTTTAACCTATGATTACAACGGAGGATACAATTTCTCCGGCTTCCAATGGTATAAAGATGGTACCCCGATACCCGGGGAAAATCATTCTTATCTTTATCAGCCTCTTGAGATGGGAGCAACCTATTCTGCTATGTTGGAAGAATCGGACGGTACCAAACTCATGACCTGCGACCTGACGGCAATGCCGCAAACAGAGATCTCATTGTATCCCACATTAGTGCAACCGCAGCAAATAGTGCGGCTCCATAGTTCTGATGAGATAACGGTACAACTGTACAATAATCTCGGAACGCTGGTGTCCTCTCATATATTTTCATCGGGAGATCATCAGTTTGCTGCGCCATCTGAAAGAGGGGTTTATATCGTCAAACTCCAGCAGACAAGCACTAATGGGAAGTCTGCAACAAAGAAACTATTGGTAAGATGAGAAAACTTTTCCTTGCAATATTGCTCGTTCTTGGTTGCAACTCCATCTGTGCGCAACATTGGTTCGGTGTAGTTCTGGATGCCGATTTAGCTTGGCAATTGGATAAAATCAATATTACTACAGCCAAACTCGGCGGCGGGGGCTCTATAGGATTGGTCTATCAGTTCCAAAAAAATCATTTTACCATAGAGACAGGCGTCTCCGGCTCTTTTTTCCATAATCGCGTCGGAGTGCAAGATTCCTTACTCTCATTTCCGATGATAGATACCAAAGGGCAAGCATTCATCTACAATGGCTACCTCAAAGACCGAGTGGACATATCGAATAATCTCTCCCTCTCTGTTCCTCTGATGATTGGTATGGAGTATGATTACTTCTATGCCTTAGTCGGTGCCAAATTGAATCTCCACCTACTGAGCAAAACCAACCAGCAGGCACTCTTATCTACTACGGGCGATTATGATATATACTATGATCCGCTTGTTAATATGCCGAATCATGGATTCCATGATTTTGCTCAGGAGCAGACGAAAGGTTCAATGAACTATCAGATGCTGGATGTACGCTTGGCTGTAGAGGTAGGTACGCTACTCACGACCTTCAAGCATTCGTCCAAATATAGAATAGGACTCTTCGCAGAATACGGTGTGCTAAATTCGCGCTCAAGAACGCAGAATGGTACTCTGCTTACGCCCGACCTGTCGGAGTATATGCATGTCTCCATGGATCATATCTATTCTACGCCCTACCAAACTTCCAGTCCTGTCAATAATCTAACCTGTGGTATCCGATTTGCGGCCTTATTCTCTATCTATTCTCGCAAATCATACATTTGCCGATGCATACGTGATTATTAGGTCGGGAGCACCATCCATTGCGAAAAAAAGCACGAAGCCTTGGAAAAGGAATTAAGTTAAAAATATTATATGCATAATAAGTTTTAAATTCAAAGACTCAATGAAAAAACTAATCTTTCTTTTAATTGCCTTCGTGGCAAGCATTGAAATAATACAAGCAGGAGTGCAGGGTGCACTACCCGGTGCTTTCTCTGTGTCTGCAACAAAGAAAGTCTATTTCTCGCAAGGTAATTTGCAATACCAAGCCTCTACAAAGACGTGGCGGTTTGCCGCCTACCAATATACTCGAATCGGAGCAAGCGGGAATAATAATATTTCTGCAACTTATACTGGTTGGATTGATTGGTTTGGATGGGGCACAGGAAGCAACCCTACTAACACATCTACTAATAACTCTTCTTATACTTTTACGGACTGGGGAGTTAATAAGATATCTAATGGCGGTAATCAAGCTAATCTATGGCGTACTTTAACGAAAGCAGAGTGGGAGTATCTTTTCTCTGGACGTGCTAACGCTGCAAATCGTAGAAGCACGGCCACGGTGAATAATGTAAAAGGATATATCTTCCTTCCTGATAGTTGGACATTGCCTAGTGGATTAAAATTTGTGGCCGATGTCAAGAGTAAATGGGATACCAATAAATATTCTTTAGAGGATTGGCAAAAAATGGAACAAAATGGGGCTATTTTTTTGCCTAAAACAGCATCCATTTCAAAGGAATCTGGTGGTACTAAACTAATCTACTATGATGCAGGATGGGCTAATGATGAACATTGCCAATATTGGGCGTCAACACAAGAGTCGAGCACTAAGGCATATAAGTTTAGTAGTGATATAGCCGCTTATTATTCTTCATATTCAGTGTCTATTTCTTCTAGAGAGAAAAGATACCGATTAGGTGTTCGCCTTGTAATAGACAGCGACAAAAATACATCCTACACCATCACCTGGAAGAACTGGGATGGGACTACACTTGCAACGACAAGTGTCTTGAAGGGCGCAACGCCTTCTTATACAGGTTCTACTCCTACGCGGCCGTCCACCGCGGAATATGCCTATACTTTCTCAGGATGGACTCCTGCAATAACCGCAGCAACAGCCAACAAAACATATACTGCAACATATACACAAACTTTGCGCAAATACTCCATTACGGTGAATTCTTCTAATATTTCCCAAGGTTCAGCAAGTGGTGGCGGAACGTACGACTATGGTACAAATCATCAGATTTCTGCGACCCCGAACGAGTGTTATCGTTTTACCCAATGGTCGGATGGAAACACGGATAATCCTCGTACCATCACTGTTGCCGGCGATGCAACTTATACTGCTGAATTTGAGCAGATACAATATACCATCGAAGCTCAATCCGCCGATGCTGGACAAGGTTCAGCAACAGTTACAAACCCGTAAAACAAACTAATTAACTCAATATATTAACAATTAACACTAAATTTCAACAAAACAATGAAACGTTTTTTCTCACTCATGTTAGTAGCCGTTGCTGCTATTAGCATGGCGAAAGCTGATCAGTTGGTAGTTGATTGCGGCAATCAAGCCCAGATCTCTGCCACACCGCAAACCGGTTATCATTTCGTACGCTGGAATGATGACAACACCGAAAACCCGCGTGTCATTACTCCTACCGCGGATGCTACCTACACGGCGTATTTCGCTATCAACCAGTACACCATCATCTTCCAGAACTGGGATGGCACTGAACTTCAGAACGAAGTGCTGAATCACGGCGATGCCGTTAGTTACAAGGGTGTAACTCCTACCAAACCGGCTACTACGCAGTACACCTACACGTTCTCCGGCTGGTCGCCAAACGTCGTTTATACGGCGTTGGATAACGCTACATACGTAGCGCAATTCGATGCAACGGTGAACAAGTACACCATCACCTTCAAAAACTGGGATGGCTCCGTTCTGGAGTCCAAGCAATGGGAGTACGGCGAGACACCTTCTTATACCGGCACGCCGACACGTCCGGCTGATGCGGAGAATACCTATACCTTCACGGGTTGGGATAAAGTGATCTCTGTCGTAACAGGCGATGAGGAATATATCGCGCAATATGGCAGCACTACCAATAGTTATACCATTACGACCAATGGTGAAAATGGTGTTACAACCGGCGATGGAACATATCTGTATGGAACGAATGTAACCTTGACTGCTACGCCGAATTCGTGCTATCGCTTCGTTCGCTGGAATGACGGTGATACCAACGCAACACGTTCTGTAACCGTTACCGGAGCAGCAACCTACACGGCGATCTTCGAGAAAGTGAAATACACGATAACCGTTCAATCGGATAACGACGCACAAGGTTCGGCTACTATCACGGCTTATCCCTAATTCATTATGAGAAAGACATTTCTAACTATATTATGCACGCTCTGTGCCGGCTTCCTCTTTGCGGGGAATGCCGGTACGAGCGGTGTGTATGAGTGCGGAACGTGGTTACAATTGGTAGCTACGCCATTTGACGATTATCATTTCGTCGAGTGGTCGGACGGGAATGTCGAGCCGGTACGAACGGTGGAAGTGAATGAGGATGCAACGTATATCGCTTATTTTGCGGCAAACTGTGAGGAATATGCCAACTGGCCCGTTGTTGCGCTATATGACTGGTTGCTGATGGTCAATGTGACCGCTATCAATCAGATGGGCTATTATATCTCTCCGGCTAACGTCACCTGGTATCGGGTGGTTGGAGAACCGGATGATATGCACAACGCATTCCCGCAGGATGACCAAGTCGTTATTCGAGGCAGTTATTATCTGACGCTAGCGAAGAACCTGCAAAATACAGGCAATTACTATGCGGTGGTGGATGTCTCAAACGCGCAAGGGATGTTATGCGATGGACTGATGCGGACGGTGATTATCAACTATTTCAATGGAGGCAAAGCGCCGCAGTTGAATCTGCTGCCTAACTACGCTTTACCCGGGCAACAAATCAAACTCGTTGGGCTCAATCCCAATGAGAAGACTGCTGTCCAGATATTCAGCACAACAGGACAACTCGTTCGTACCTTTGTCTGCGAGGACACCCAACTCGTCTTCCCCGCGGAATACACGGCCGGTTGCTATCAGGTGAAAGTATCATCGCCATCCGTCAGCCAAGTGCTCAAGTATCTCGTCCGAAACTAAGGAGATTGCATTATGAAAAGAATTAGTATTTTTCTCATTGCTCTTACGAGTACGATATTCGTATCGGCGCAATCGACCTTGTCTTTCGGCGCACGCGGCGGCTTGGATTTTCTGATGCCTCGAAGCAACCAGTTCACCAATTCCAAAGTGGGCGGAGCCGGAGCATTTGATTTGGGCTACACCTATTATTGGAATACGCGCAATAGCGGCGACTGGGGTATCCATACCGGCATCTCTGCAGGATATGCAACCAACGGAGCACAGGTTAATTTTAACCATCAGTTCACGAACTACGATTACATGAATAACGAGATGCTTTATACTGTTTCCGGTAATGCAGAAATTTCGTTGCAACGCGTTTTCGTAGAAGTGCCTTTGATGGCGGCTCTCCGCACAAATGGTTTTTTCCTGCAATTGGGATTGAAAGCACAGTTCTCTGCGTGGAGTCGGGCTTCACAATCGCTCAAGAATCCTTCCATTGATGCTTTTTATGTACCGTTCGATGTGCATGTCACCGATGAGTTGATTACAGGACTTGTAGCACCGGAAGATATGCAAAAGACCTTCAATAATAGTGCGCCTTTTGTAAATCTACTTGTTGCTACGCGTATCGGCTATGAGTTCGAGGTGGGCAATAATGGCAAATTAGGCATTGCGGCATATCTGGATTATAATGCATGGAATAACTATGCAGATACGCGTAACAAACCGCTTATCTCCGTTGCTCCTATTTCAGACCCGGCTAATCCCGTTCCTGAGGTTACTGTAAACGATGCGTTTGCTTCTGTTATATCCGGCATCCATCCGTTGCAAGTGGGACTTACGGTTTTTTATGCCATCGAACTCGGCGGCTCTCGGCAAGGATTTGGTAACCGTAACGGTTATAAGGCCAAAAACAACTATAAACGTAACAGAGGCTACAAACCGGCTAATCGATACAGACGTTACAGAAGATAACTCTCTCACCGGCCAAGAGGTGAAATAACCTTTCTGTAACATTCTACTTTAAAGCACGGCACTACATATGCCGTGCTTTTGTGTTTGTGAAAGGATATTTTATAAATCAAAACATTACACTCTTCTTTTTACTTGCCGCCTACGGCTCGCTTACCGGACGGATACGGAACGATAGCTCACCTCTCGCCATCAACATCGAGCAGTACTAGTGCTGCGTTTTCTTCTTTTGTCAATTGTACGGCATGCCATTTCTCATATCATTTTTTTGCATGACAAACTTGACAAAGTTGACAAAGTTCCGCTTCCGGTTTGCCAACTTTGCCAACTTTGCCAATGCATTTTTTACATCGTCAATTGTTCCGGATGATATCCGGATCCTCCTCATTTTTCATTTCTGTTGCACACTTGCAACAGCCAACATGCTTTCAATCGTTAGTGATTAGTTGTTGATACCTTAATTATTTGTTATTCATTACCGAGGGTATGTCGATGGCATATCAAGGGTGTGTCAAGGTACAAAACAAACAAGCGCCGGGTAGGGCGCTTTGGTAAAGTGACCAAGGTACTAAGTACTAAGTACAAAGGAGAGCAAGTGGCTGAAAGGTCACTTGCTCTTGTTATATAGAAACCTTAACAATCGGCAATTATAAAAATCACGGGCGGCTCAATGAGTCGCCCGTGGTGTGTTTAGTTACCGATAAAATCCCTATAGTTATCGGGATGGATGACCGAAAATGTATGATCCGGATAGTTCTTGGCAAAGGTGTCCGTCAGACGCACTTTCCGCTCCGGATTCCATTTGAATTCATACGCATGAAGAATGCCGTCCACATCCTCAATGTAATCTATTTCCTGTTGCTGCTGTGTACGCCAGAAATAACTCTTGCCGTAAAACTGATGGTACGCATTATGCTTGATTCGTTCGCTGATGATATAGTTCTCCCACAACGCACCTGTATCCTGCCGCAAATTCAGAGGCTTGAAATCACCAATTAAGGCATTCCTCACTCCGTTGTCATAGAAATATATTTTGCGGCTTTTCTTCAGTTCCGAACGCACATTACGGCTGAACGAACGAAGATGGAAGATCACGTACGATTTCTCCAATAAATCCATATAACGCTGGACGGTTAATGAGTTCAATCCTAACATTCCGCCTAATTCATTGAATGAAACTTCGCTGCCAATTTGCAGAGCCAGGGCTTGAAGCAACTGTTCTATAATCTCCGGCTTGCGCACGTCCTGAAAGGCGAATATATCTTTGTACAAATAGCTACCGGCTATGTTTGTCAAAATCTCCCGTTCCTCTCCGGGATTATTGATCACATCCGGATAGCACCCATACAGCAGGCGGCGTTCCAGTAACCGCTTCTCATCTTGCGCCCCGAAATGAGCAATCAGTTCCTCTGCGGACAGCGGATAGAGCACATACTCGTATTTTCTGCCCGTCAAAGGCTCGTTGATGGAGTTGGACAAATCCAATGCCGACGAACCGGTAACAACAATCTGCTTCTCCGGGAAATTATCAATCAGCAATTTGAGTGTCAGACCTATATTCTGCACACGCTGAGCCTCGTCAATGAGGATTAAATCCGCGCTCCCTATTTCCGAGCGTAGTTGTGTAGAGGTGGGATTGGTGAGTTTCTGCCGTACATCCGGTTCATCACAATTCCAATTCACAATCTTGTGTTCTCCCGAGGTCTGGAGCGCACGCAGTAATGTCGTTTTCCCGACCTGACGCGGACCGACAATAATAATTGCCTTGCCACGGAACATCCTTGTTTCTACGGTACTCTGTAAAACTCGATTGATCATAAAAGCACTAATTATTTTTTTCGGGTGCAAAGATACAACTTTTTTCTGATATAACCAAAAAAATATTATATGTTTTTTTTATTATAATCAAAAATTCTTATATTTTATTCATCTATATGAAGTAAAATGTGCCCGAATGATCCCTAATCGTACATCTCTTTTGGGGCAAAAGAGTAGATATAGCCCCTTACTTTTCCCTTACTTGCATAGCACTTGCCTCCGATAACTATTCTGTAAGTGCCTGAAAAATATGGAGGATACCTTCCATTCTCGTTCGCATGTCGTTCTTAGCCCCAATGGGCACGATTATTACGCATCGTGAACGTCACTGTACCGTGCAAATGTTGTGTTTTGCCTTTTCTCGGGAGATGGTCCCGTGATGGTCGCGTGGAAATGTTGTATTTGGCATATATTTAAAACGACCGCCTCAGTAGGGGCGGTCGTTTGTGTATGGCAGCTATGCTGCGTTGGTAGGGACTATGTCCGTTTTATTCCATCGTGTCCTCCATCGAGTCACCGACGATCTTGCGGTAGAGCTCTTTGGGGTCGGTGGCTTTACGGATAATCTCATGCAGGTCCTCGATCTTCACGCGGTCCTGAGTCATGGTGTCGCGGTAACGGACAGTGACGCAACCGTCATTGAGCGTGTCGTGATCGATGGTGATACAGAACGGTGTGCCGACTGCGTCCTGACGGCGGTAACGCTTGCCGATAGAGTCTTTCTCATCGTAAGCGACCTTGAAGTCGAACTTGAGTTCGTTCATGATCTCGCGTGCCTTCTCGGGCAGACCGTCTTTCTTGACAAGCGGCATGATACAAGCCTTGACAGGTGCGAGTACCGGCGGCAAGTGGAGTACCACGCGGGTGTCGCCGCCTTCCAGTTGCTGCTCCTCGTAGGACGAACACATCACAGAGAGGAACATACGGTCCACACCGATAGAGGTCTCAATGACATACGGCGTATAGGACTGGTTGAGCTCCGGATCGAAATACTCGATCTTCTTTCCGCTGTACTTGGCGTGCTGCGAGAGGTCGAAGTTCGTGCGGCTGTGGATACCCTCCACCTCCTTGAAGCCGAACGGCATGAGGAACTCGATATCCGTAGCAGCATTGGCGTAGTGCGCCAGTTTGTCGTGGTCGTGGAAACGGTATTTCTCGTCGCCTAAGCCCAGCGCTTTGTGCCAGCGGAGGCGGAACTGCTTCCAGTGCTCGAACCATTTGAGCTCCTCGCCCGGACGAACGAAGAACTGCATCTCCATCTGCTCGAACTCACGCATACGGAAGACGAACTGACGGGCTACAATCTCGTTGCGGAAAGCTTTACCGATTTGCGCAATACCGAAGGGGATTTTCATACGCCCGGTCTTCTGTACGTTGAGGAAGTTGACAAAGATACCCTGTGCGGTCTCCGGACGGAGGTAAATCTTCATCGCACCGTCGGCGGTAGAGCCCATCTCGGTCTGGAACATCAGATTGAACTGACGCACATCGGTCCAGTTGCGGGTGCCGGAAATAGGACAAACGATCTCCTCGTCAAGGATGATCTGCTTCAACTCCGCCAAGTCGTTCTCGTTCATCGCCTTAGAGTAACGTGCGTGCAGTGCCTCGCGTTTAGCGATATGCTCTTTCACGCGCTCGTTCGTGGCTTTGAACATCTCCTCGTCGAAGGAGTCACCGAAACGTTTGCGGGCTTTCTCTACCTCTTTGGCGATCTTCTCGTCGTATTTAGCGATTTGATCTTCGATCAGCACATCAGCGCGGTAACGCTTCTTGGAATCGCGGTTGTCAATCAGCGGGTCGTTGAATGCGTCCACGTGTCCCGAAGCCTTCCAAGTAGTAGGGTGCATGAAGATAGCGGCATCGATACCGACGATATTCTCATGCAGCAGCGTCATGGAATCCCACCAATAACGCTTGATATTGTTCTTCAACTCAACGCCGTTCTGACCATAGTCATATACGGCACCCAGACCATCGTATATCTCACTGGACGGAAAAACAAAGCCGTATTCCTTGCAGTGCGCTACGATTTTCTTAAATGTTTCTTCTTGTGTTGCCATACAAATATTAACGATTTCACTTTTGCGAGTGCAAAAGTACTGCTTTTTTCTGATATATGCAAGTTTTTTGCGTAAAAAATTAGTCTCTAATCAACCAAGCCACGCCAAAACCGAGAAAAGAATCGTTCTTAGGACCGCTCAGCATGGTTTCGGAGTGGAAGCAGTTGAATCCCGCATAGAGGTCCAGTTGCACCCGCGGATGGACGAGGTAGGTTACACCGAAATTGAGATACACCATATATACATTGCTGTAACCGACAAGAATTTCAGCTGCGTCGCAGTCAAAGATATTGAAGTTCTCAATGTACAGCCCGAGTTTGTCGATAGGGGAGAAATTAAGACCTAATGAGGCGAATATATCCGGCATGGGGGCCCATTCCACCCATTGTGCGCCGACATCATAGCCGATAGAGAACCAATCTGTTACTTCGTTTTCGAAGAGCAGATCAATATTTCCGGATATAGGCATGCGTTTCGCTATCTCTTTTGTAACAGGCAGACCTATCTCCGCCATCACGCTCACTTTGGGGATCCATTTCAAACGTCTCTCTTCAGAACCCTCCCATAGCATTATTTTAGACCCGACATAGATAGGCGACGGAGCGTATAAATGCTCATCCGAAGTGGAGGGGTCGGTGTCCGGATGGTCGCTTACTGCCAAAACCCCTCCGTAATCCAAGCGCAATTCCGCCCTCCGGTCCACACCGAAGCGCAAAGAGGTAGTGGGGAGAGTAATTAAATGCGTTCCCAAGTAGTGCTCCACATCGAATCCCAACTCCCATTGGATTACTCCGCGGTCCAGCACGGTTGTACCCGTACCGAAGCCCGGCCGGTCAGGCTGGACAACAGCGGTTTCCGATTGTGCAACCGCTTCTCCCGGTGCTTTTTCCTGAGCTGCCGTCCGGACAGGCAACCAAAGAAGACCGGATGCAATGGCTAATACTATGAGGCGGGTTGTTTTCATTGCAAAAAAATACACCTTCCGATATCTTTAACGTGCAAAGGTACGAAAAATATTTCATACAGGCAAATAAAAGTACATTTTTTCATGAATATGCTATCTTGCAAGCAGAAAACTTCTCTGGCATAGTATTTGTTGCTTAGTGAAAAAATCATTTTTGTTATGAAACGAATATTATCTGTCATTCTGACCGCTCTGTTGAGCTTTGGCGCAGCGAGCGCATGTATGAAGAAGAGTAATCAGCCGTCAACAATCAGTCTTCAGCCTTTGACGGTTATTGTGATGGATACCACACAAGCCCTGTTGGACGGGGTGGAGGTACGGGTAGGAAAGACGGTTTTCAAGACCTCCTACGACGGACGCGTTATTCTAAAACCGGAGGCCCTCAAAGGTGTGAAGAAACTGGTAATAAGCCGCGAAGGATTCGAGAGTGCAAAATTTACACTGGACGGTTCACCGCTGGCTATTGTCAGTCTAACTCCGAAGCCATACAAACCCGGCCGTAATGAAAGAGACGAGATGGTAACATTGGGTATGACCAGAAGCGGTGCGAAAGGCGGAGTTATGTATATGAAAGCAACAGCTATGCCTGAGTCCGCTGACTATGCAGAAGAACTCATGGAAACGGTACCCTTGTCGGCAGTGGAAGAAGATGCAGCAGTCGTCGGCTATAGCGCGGCAAACAATGCTGTCTCCGCCGGCAAACTGACAGCAGGCGAAGTGAATGACTTTACCAAATGGTACTTCTGGCCGAGCGTTTTGGACGGAAGCCACAAGCAGTTTGTCAGTGAATGGAAGATTGCTCCCCGGCACCGTTATACCGTGCAGGTGCGCAATAAAGACGGTTTCCCTGTTGTTTCCCGTGCTGTGAGTCTGTTGGATAATGCGGGCAACACATTGTTCCAAGCCGTGACGGACAACACCGGCAAAGCGGAGCTATGGTATCAACTCGTAGGCAACAATCTATGCGGCAAGCACGCTGATTTTCAGATCCGTGTGGACGACCAAATACAGACAGCCAGACAATGGAGCGAGGGTTTGAATACCTTTATCATAGATGAGCCATGCGAAGCCAACGAGACGGTAGATGTGGTGTTTGTATTCGATGCGACAGGTTCTATGGGGGATGAATTGCGGTATTTGCAGGCAGAGATGAAGGATGTGATCTCCCGCGCCAAGGAAGCTACGGGTGGTTTGAATATCCGAACGGGTGCAGTCGTTTATCGTGATCACGGCGACGAATACCTGACCCGTATCTCCCGTCTGACATCGGATATCAAAGAGACGCAGGCTTTTATAGACAAGCAGCAAGCCAACGGCGGCGGCGACTATCCGGAAGCAGTACCGGAAGCATTGATGGCCGCGATGAACAGCGCCGGATGGGATGATGGTGCGCGTGCGCGCGTTGCGTTCCTTATTTTAGATGCACCATGCCATCAAGACAGCGCCACTATCGCCCTGTTGCATGAACAGATACTGAATGCCGCGGCTTTAGGCGTCCGCATCGTGCCGGTTGTATGCAGCGGTTTGGGCGAGAGCGGGGAATTACTACTGCGGTCCATGGCACTTGCCACCAACGGCACGTCCTTCTTCCTGACAGACGATTCCGGTATCGGTCACAGCCATCTCAAACCGACTACTGACAGTCTGAAAGTAGAGCACCTGAACGACATGCTCGTCCGTACTATTATCGAGTTTTCGTCCATGCCGAGTTGCGATCCTTCCGAGATGAGCGAAGATGTCTCTGACAACGTAGAGCAGTTCCTGCCGAATCCGTTTAAAGCAGAAGATATAGAGAAAGACCCGTCTATCCCGCATGGTGAAGGAGTTCATTACCTGATGGACGTCAGCGGAAAACTGATCACCGTTTTTGAAGGAGATATTTCGGATCTGAATGCTAAATTTGCTACTCTCGGTCTGCCTATAGGAGTGTATTTTATTAAGACATTCCATGACGGACAGTGGTTTACAGACAAGGTGTTGATACGTTAAAATGTTAAACTGTTAAATCGTTAAACCGTTAAAAAGTGGGCTTCGGCTCACTTTTTTTTGTATAAACTCTTGCATATTCAAATAATTTGTAGTAATTTTGCGGCTGATTTTGATTTTTGATCCGATTGAAAGTAAAAATCAATGTCAAAATCGCGCTGAATATTTGTTTTAAAGCGATAGGAAATAGAAAATAGCATATTTTATTGATTTGGATTTATGCAAAGTCTTCCTTTTATAAAAATGCACGGTTTGGGAAACGACTATATTTACATAGACTGTTTTCTGGATAGTACTGCCGCTCTTATAACCAAGACAGACATTCCGTCTTTATCAAGACGCATTTCAGATCGTCATTTCGGAGTGGGATCCGATGGATTAGTGCTTATGTCTCCGAGTAAGGAAGCAGATGCAGAGATGCGTATCTTTAATGCAGACGGGTCTGAAGCGGAGATGTGTGGTAACGCCATTCGGTGCGTAGGTAAGTATCTGTACGAAAGCGGATTATGTCCATCTACCAGTATCGCAATAAAAACCTTGGCAGGTATTCGAATTTTAACATTGTTGGTCCAGAACGGCGTGGTGTCACAGGTCAAAGTAAACATGGGAATGCCAACTGTCAAAACAGATACATTGCCATTAAAAGGAATGGATATTTTAGGATTCACGTCAGTTAACATGGGAAATCCCCATGCTGTGTTTTTCCGTAATTGGGTAATTTCTGATGCAGAAATGGCAGAGATGGGTGAACACATAAGTATCCATCCGCATTTTCCGGATGGTACTAATGTGGAGTTTGTGTATGTACGCAATGTGCATGAACTGGATGTCCGTGTATGGGAACGAGGAACAGGAGAGACATTAGCTTGTGGCACCGGAGCATGTGCGGCGGCGGTTGCGGCTAACCGGCTGGGGGAAACAGAGAATGAAGTGGTAGTTCATCTCAAAGGAGGAGACCTCTTTATTCAATATGATCCGATCTATAAAATAGTGTATATGACAGGTCCTGCAACAGAAGTATATCGGGGACAATATATTCTATAAATTCATTCGCTTATGAAAATCAATACCCACTATACAGACTTGTCACCTCATTATTTGTTTCACGACATTGATTTAAGGGTTAAAGAGTATTTGACTCATCATCCGGATGAGCATTTGCTGCGTATGGGGGTAGGGGATGTAACTCGTCCTTTGCCGCGGGTGATAGTTGATACCATGCAGGCTGCAGCAGAAGAACTGGCGCACGCGGATACATTTCGCGGATATTGTCCCGAGAACGGCTATGAATGGTTGCAGCAGACAATAATAGACAACTATTATAAACCTCGCGGAATAAACTTCCAGACCGATGAAATCTTTATAGGAGAAGGAGCCGGAAGCGATTTGGGAAACCTCAGCGAACTATTCGACTCGGACAATACGGTTGCTATTCCGGATCCGACTTATCCGGCGTATGTGGATGCAAATATCATGGCAGGGCGTGAGATCGTCCTTATGCCATGTCTGAAAGAGAATAATTTTGTACCGGAACTACCGAAAGAAAAGGTAGATATTATCTATTTGTGTTTTCCTAACAACCCTACCGGTGCTGTATTGACGCATGATCAACTTCGTCTTTGGGTAAATTATGCCAGGAAGAATCATAGTATCATTATTTTTGATGCTGCGTATGAGGCATATATTTCTTCGCCGGACATACCTCATAGCATCTATGAAATCGAAGGCGCTAAAGAGGTGTCCATAGAGGTGCATAGTTTCAGTAAAAGTGCAGGCTTTACATCTGTTCGTTGCGGTTATACCGTAGTACCTTATGAAACGGGGCTGCAAGGCATGTGGATGCGGCGTCAATGTACCAAATACAATGGTACAGCCTATATCTCACAACGTGCGGCGCAAGCCACTTATACCCCGAAAGGACGTACTGCAGTTGAAGCGAACGTGGCGTATTATATGGAAACGGCGCAAATGATTCGTGAAGGGTTGCAGCAAGTAGGGCTACAGGTTTTCGGCGGCGTTAACGCTCCTTATATATGGTGTGCTACTCCGCATGGCATGGGGTCATGGGAATTCTTTGACTTATTGCTTAACCGATGTAAAATCATCTGTACCCCGGGTGTCGGTTTCGGACAATGTGGAGAAGGGTACGTGCGCTTCTCGGCGTTCTCACGGAGAGAAGATGTTCAGATAGCTCTTAAACGTATTAGAACAGAAATATCATTATGAATAAGTGTCATTATATCTTTGTTACCGGAGGCGTTGCTTCTTCGTTAGGTAAAGGTATTGTGGCGGCTTCGTTGGGTAAACTGCTGCAAGCACGCGGTCTGCGTGTCACGAATCAGAAACTGGATCCTTATATCAATGTAGATCCGGGAACGCTCAATCCCTATGAACACGGAGAATGTTATGTGACGGTCGATGGTCACGAGGCGGACTTGGATCTGGGGCACTACGAGCGTTTCCTGAATGTAGAAACACATAAAGTAAACAATTTGACAGCCGGCCGGATTTATCACTCCGTCATAGAGAAAGAGCGGAGAGGTGATTTTTTAGGCAAGACAGTGCAGGTTATCCCGCATATTACCGACGAGATCAAGCATAATGTGATGGCATTAGGTGAAAGCGGTAAATATGATTTTGTGATCACGGAAATAGGCGGTACAGTGGGGGATATTGAGTCTTTGCCTTTCATAGAAGCCATGCGGCAAATGAAATGGGAGTTGGGGCGCGATTGCCTTTCGGTTCACCTCACATATGTCCCATATCTGGCGGCGGCTCATGAGTTGAAGACCAAACCGACTCAGCATTCAGTCAAAGCATTGCAACAAAGCGGTGTGCAGCCGGATATTATTGTTCTTCGTACGGAGCACATTATTCCTGAATCTATGAAGACCAAGGTAGGGCTGTTTTGTAACGTGAACCCCAAAGCGGTAGTGCAGTGTGTGGATGCGGATTCTATCTATGAGGTGCCGGGAAATCTTCATCGTGAACAACTGGATGAGATTGTATTGGAACATACCGGAATAGATACGCGTACGCTTTCTCCGATGGACATGACAGAATGGAACCATTTTCTGGAACTCCGCAGGCAAGCGACCACTCCGGTACACATTGCATTGGTAGGAAAATATGTGCAGTTACACGATGCATATATGTCTATTCGTGAAAGTCTGTCACACGCTTGCACCTATCATCATCGCAAACTGGAACTGACAGAGATATTGTCTGATGATTTAACCGAGGACAATGTTATAGAGCGTCTGGAGGGATTTCAGGGTGTTGTAATAGCGCCGGGATTTGGAGGACGAGGAATAGAAGGCAAACTAGCAGCTATCCGGTACGCACGCGAAAACAACATCCCCTGCTTTGGAATATGCCTTGGTATGCAATGTATGACCATCGAGTTTGCACGTAATGTTTTAGGTCTAACCGACGCCAATAGTACTGAGTTTGACCCGGAAACAAGGCATAATGTGGTAGATATGATGGAGGAGCAAAAGCAACTGGCATATAAGGGTGCAACTATGCGATTGGGAGCGTACGAATGTCATTTGCGCGAGGGCTCCAAAGTGAGGGCTATTTACGACAAAGAACAGATCCGTGAGCGTCACAGGCATCGCTATGAGTTTAATAATGCCTATAGGGAGTTATATGAACAGCACAACATGCAATGCGTAGGGATAAACAAGGAGGCGGATTTGGTGGAAATAATAGAGTTAAAAAATCATCCATGGTTCATAGGAGTGCAGTACCATCCTGAGTTTTCAGGTACAGTGCTCAGCCCTCATCCATTATTTATGGATTTTATACGTGTTGCAAAATCTCAATAACAAATTTCAAATCTTATGTGTGGAATAGTAGGATATATCGGAAAAAGGAATGCGTATCCGATTTTGATAAAAGGATTGCACCGATTGGAGTATCGCGGCTATGACAGTGCCGGCGTGGCGCTCATCAATGCGCAAGGACAGTTGAATATATACAAAGCGAAAGGTAAAGTCGCAGAACTGGAAGCCTACGCATCGGACAAAGACACAACCGGTACAATAGGTATCGCTCATACGCGTTGGGCTACCCACGGCGAGCCGAATACAGTCAATGCCCATCCCCATTACTCCGAGAGCGAGCGGCTGGCAATCATCCATAACGGTATTATCGAGAACTACGCTGTGCTCAAGGCGGGGTTGCAAAAAGAGGGATATTCGTTCAAATCAGAGACGGACACCGAGGTACTTATACAACTGATAGAATATACCCAGGTAAACAAGCACGTGGATCTGAGGACGGCTGTGCAGCTGGCATTGCAGCAGGTGATCGGAGCCTATGCAATAGCTGTGCTGGACAAAGACCATCCGGACACGCTGATAGCAGCGCGTAAGGGTTCTCCGTTAGTTGTAGGAGTAGGACAGGAAGAGTATTTCATTGCATCCGACGCAACGCCTATTGTAGAATATACAGACAAAGTCATTTATATCGAGGATGAAGAAGTAGTGAAGTTAAGTACCAAGGGACAAAGTACCAAGGGACAAAGTACGAAGGGACAAAGTATCAAGGGGCAAAGTACGAAGGACGAAGGAATAGAAATAACGACTATCAATAATGTTCAGAAGACACCGGAGATCAAGCGTTTGGAGTTATCGCTGAGCCAGTTGGAGAAAGGCGGGTATCCGCATTTTATGCTCAAGGAGATATTTGAGCAACCCCGTACTTTGGCAGATTCAATGCGCGGCCGTGTGAACGTGCGTCAGGACAATATCGCTCTCTCGGGATTTATTGATAACAAAGAGCGTTTCTTAAATGCCAAACGTATTATTATTACTGCGTGCGGAACTTCCTGGCATGCAGGATTGATAGCCATGTATGCCATAGAGGAGTTTGCGCAGATACCGGTGGAGGTAGAGTATTCGTCCGAGTTCCGCTACCGCAAGCCTGTAATCAACAGAGACGACGTGGTGATCGCTATCTCTCAATCCGGCGAGACGGCAGACACTTTAGCTGCCATTCAGTTAGCGAAAGAAAAAGGCGCATTCATTTTCTCGATCTGCAATGTGATCGGCGCATCAATACCGAGGCTGAGCAACAGCGGATGTTATACCCATGTGGGACCGGAGATCGGTGTAGCCAGCACCAAAGCATTTACGGCGCAAGTTGTCGCATTGACCATGCTGGCACTATGTATAGGCAAAGAGAAAGGGACGATGAGCGAAGAGCAATATCTGCATGTGGTTCGTGCGCTGGGTCAGATTCCGGACAAGATAGAGTGCGTATTATCACAGAACAAACGTATCGCCGATTTTGCCAAGACATTTACATACGCACAGAATTTCATCTATCTCGGACGCGGGTATAATTATCCGGTAGCGTTAGAGGGAGCACTCAAACTGAAAGAGATCAGTTATATCCATGCCGAAGGCTATCCTGCAGCAGAGATGAAACACGGACCAATCGCCCTGATTTCACAAGAAATGCCGGTGGTGGTAGTAGCACCGCGTTGCGGTACTTATGAGAAAGTAGTGTCCAACATCCAAGAAATCAAAGCCAGGAACGGCCGTGTGATAGCTATTGTGACAGAAGGGGATAAGATGGTAAGCAAGATAGCGGATTATGTAATTGAAGTGCCGGAGACAGAGGAATGTCTGACTCCGTTATTGACCGTCATTCCGCTTCAATTGCTGGCTTATCACATAGCCGTAGTCAAGGGATGCGATGTGGATCAGCCCCGTAACCTTGCAAAATCGGTTACGGTGGAGTAAATTCACAATTTACAATTCACAATTCACAATTCTTAGCCCACAAGGGGCACGATTATTTCACAATTCGCAATTTACAATTATAGATTATGATAAAAGTAGCAATTTTAGGTTACGGCAATATAGGCCGTGCAGCAGAGGAAGCCATCAAGGCAGCACCGGACATGGAGTTGGCAGGCATTTATCACCATAATGACTGTCTGGATTGTATCGCAGGCAATATTGATGTGATGTTGCTATGCACACCGACCCGCGAGGTACCGAAGTTCGCTGCAATCATGGCGAGCAAAGGTATATGTACCGTAGATAGTTTTGATATTCACGGTCAGATATGGGGACTTTGCAGTCAGATGGAGCCGGTATGCCAGACGAACCGAACGGTAAGTATTCTTTCCGCGGGCTGGGATCCCGGAACAGACAGCATGGTTCGCGCTCTTCTGACAGCCATGGCACCTAAAGGTCTGACTTACACTAATTTCGGTCCCGGACGGAGTATGGGGCATACAGTAGCCGCCAAAGCCATCAAAGGTGTTAAGAATGCGCTGAGTATGACCATTCCTTTAGGTACAGGCATTCACCGCAGAATGGTGTATATCGAGTTGGAGGACGGAGCTGATTTCAAGACCGTAGAGGCCAACCTGCTTGCGGATGATTATTTTGCGCACGACGAGACTCATGTGATCCAAGTAGAGAGTGTAGATGCACTAAATAACGTAGCGCACGGTGTAAATCTCGTTCGCTCCGGTGTGTCCGGCGAGACCCACAACCAGCGTTTCGAATTCAATATGGAGATCAATAATCCCGCCTTGACAGGTCAGGTAATGGTCAGTTGCGCCCGTGCAGCAGTCCGTATGAAAGAGCGCGGAGAATTTGGCGCCAAGACCATGATAGAACTGCGTCCGATAGATTTATTACCGGGGAATACAGAGCAGAATATAAAGGCTCTTGTATAGGCGTAAAAGCATTTGGTTTTTCTACAAGAAACCAAATAAAGTATATATATACTATGTATATATATAGTAAAAGGGCAAAAAATCGTTTTTTGCCCTTTTATCCTTCGGTTATCCTTGGGGAATCCTTCGGTTATCCTTGGGTGCGGAGTGCTAACCGAGTGCTAAACGTGTGCTGAATGAGTGCGCACGGATAGCAAACCGGCAACGGAGCGAATGCGAGGATGCCGCAAACCGGGTACAGAGGGGGTTATTTTTGTCTGAAGGCACCGGTGCGGTAGGCATGGAGGAGTTGCTCGAGATACTCAATCTGCTCCAGCAGTTCTTTTCCTTTGTCGGTGTCTTTGATCCGTATCCGTTTGCCGGAGAAATCCTGCAAGAGCGTCCGACTGTGAATATCCGATCCTGATATAACCGCCTGTTCTCTGGATTCAAAGGATTCATGCTCCACCAGTTGTATGCCATGGCTGTTATAGATCAGCGTATATCCGGCAATACCGGTCTTTTCCTGATACGGTTTGGAGAAGCCTCCGTCAATGACAAATCTGCGTCCGTTAGCCCGAGTAGGCGTCTCTCCTTTTATCGTGCGAACGGGCACGTGTCCGTTAATGATACGTCCCGTCGCAGGATCGAGACCAAATTCCGTTAAGATATTTTGGCAAACTTTCTCGTCGTCAGCAAGTGTAAAATAAGCACCTTTTTTCTCCTTCCAAGTCTCTTTGTCGGCTAAGAAATAGCGCTCGAAAGTGGTCATCTTGTCCTTGTTGTAGAGCGGAGAAAACTCCCCTTCCCAGAGATAGAGCATATAATCGAGTGCATCCTGTTTCTCTTTTCCTTCTCCGTAGTATGCCATTCGGATAACTTCGTCTGTCCGATCCATCAGCGCTTTCCCGCTGACTTTTTTGCCGCACACATCCGCTTCCGTGAACGAGCCATCGTTGTTGAGCGGAATAGCCGCATGATAGAGCAGGAAACCGTTTCGCACGAGATACAGCGATCCGTGTTCGTACAGCATCCGGAGGTGGCGTTGCATCTTTTCCGATTTGCGGAAAGAGCGCCAAAGCTGGTTCATCAAGTCCTGTTCATACCGGCTCAGTTCGTACGGGTTCTCAGGGTCAATGGTAGGCAGGTTGGTGTCAAGCAGGGAGAAAACCTTGCCGTCAATGGAGATGGTGCCTTTTTTATAATCGATCTTGTCAAGCAGCGCACGGTGGCTCATGTGCCATTCGGGGTGACGGAGCACGGTCTGTCCTTCCAGTTTGAACTGAATGATAGAGATGGCTTTGTGCATTTTAGCCATCAGTTGCGCGGAACGCGTGAGCCGCGGGTTGTTTTCAAAATCCTTTGTCTGCCAAAGCGTGCAAGGATCGTCTCCATAAATCGTCATGGCAAAATTGGCCAGCGGCAGGAGGTTAATACCGTATCCTTCCTCCAGGGTTTCTATATTGGCATACCTTATTGAGACGCGCAGGACCGTAGCCAAAAGCGCCATGTTTCCTGCCATCGCTCCCATCCATTCGATGTCATGGTTTCCCCATTGGATATCGTAGTCGCGGACGGTAGAAAGGACGTCGAGAATTTTGCTGGCTCCGGGTCCTCTGTCAAATATGTCTCCGACAATATGCAGCGTGTCAATCGTCAGAGAATGAATGAGATAGGAGATAACAATGATCAAGTCCTCCGCGCATCCTGTTTCAATAATGGCATCGATAATAGCGTTGTAATACGTCTGTCTGTCATGCTGCTCGAGGTTGGATTCGTGGAGCAATTCTCCAATGATATATTCATACCCTTTCGGCAAGAGACGGTGTACTTTCGAGCGGCTGTATTTGATCGTTACCGCCCGCGCGATATTCACAACCTGATGCAAGCGCGTACGATACCATTCTTCAAGTGTAGGCAGATTAGAAATCTGTGAATTCATTTTGAAGAGACCGTCCACCTCTTCTCCGGCATAGAATCGTCGGATCAGTTCCATCCGTTCGTCCGGATAATAGATGAGAGCACAAATAGCCCTTTTCTCCTCCTCGGAAATGGTGTCCGAATAGACTTCGTCCACTTTTTTGCGAACTACTCCGGAAGCATTCTTGATCATATGTATGAACGCCATGGATTCTCCGTGGAGATCGGAGACGAAATGCTCCGTGCCTTTCGGCAAAGACAAGATCGCCCTGAGGTTAATCAACTCCGTAACCACACTTTGTGCATTGGGGAACTTTTCACTCAATAAACGCAAATATCGTTCGTTTTGCATAGTAAAAAATCTAAATTCGCTGCAAAGGTACACTTTTTTTTGCACATATAAAAATTTTTTTGTAATTTTGCACGCGAAACGATACAAGTATGCAACTATTGCTTCTGCTACTGAGCGTAATGACTTTTACGGTGCAATCAAAGAACGCTGTAGAAGTGTCCGGTACATGTCCTCCGTTGCTGGAAGTGGTTTATTCGTGCACGTACCAGAAAGGCGATGTGCGCGCCGGCGATACGGCAACGCTTAGTCTGACCGGATTGAACGGGATAGCGTTAGAGACGGTTGCTATTTATATGAAGTCCAATAAAAGCTCCGGCGCGGGAACGATAACCATTAGCGCTGACGGAAGCGTTATAGGGCAAGAAGAAGGGACTTATGCAGAGTGGTTCGGCTCGTACAACAATACTGATTTTCAGCCTATTGGGTGGAGCGGAACGCAAAAAGCCAACACGCTGCAGGTGCAGATAACAGGAACCTCCAATTCGCTGCATATCGAGAAATACGAGATACAATACAGCGAAGGGGCGCGGTACACAGTAACGCTGATGAACGGGAATGAGGTTTATCAGGAGTTGAAAGAGGAGAACGGCGGAGGCGGCGTGGTATTGCCGACGTTGAGCAGTACGGGCGAATGGCAGTTTATGGGGTGGAGCGAGACAGAGTTCTGGGAGGTTACTTCCATTCCGCAGTTTCATGCTCCAGAGAGCACTTTCATGCCGAGCCATGATTGCAGGTTATGGGCGGTGTATCAAAAGGGCTCCTCGCTTAAGCAGTTGTATGTGAAAGATTTAACGGAATGGGGCATATATATCTATTTTCATTCCGTGACTCACAAAGCCATGAGCGGTACACCGGTAGATGGGCGAATGGAGAGTGCTCTGTTGGATTTGAATGATGAGAAACAATATTATAGTGTGCAATATATAAATCCTGACACGGCCTATATCTTTGATATGCGATCAGAAACGCCTATAGGATATAGCGGCACCAAGTTAGCGGCGGTCCTCTCTCCTTGGAAAGTGTATCATGAAGGTGAAGAAACGCTATTTTATACGGAGATCAATAAGAAAAATTACGTTCTTTGGCCAGACTTGACAGATGACTATGGCAATGAATGGTATACCGGATTACGGCTGGCAGAGCCTGGTTCTTCACCCATAAGGCTGATTGCGCCAATGGAGCAACATATCTCTTATACATGCCATCCGGAGGCACAAGGAATAGAAGCAACTCCTGTCGGAGCGGACGGGAAAGAACAAGTGCTGATGAATATCGGCGATTATGAACTGATTATCAAGAACGGGAAAAAACAGTTGAGATTAAGATGAGATTATTAGTAATTATATTAGGTGTACTGACCGGCATATTGAACGGTGAATACAGTCCGAAAACCCTTTCCGTAGCGGAGCAGGACAGCATACTTAAGGTGCGAAGTGACCAAGTACCAAGTACGAAGGAAGAGACCGTTTGCACGCGCTATCGTTTGGAGAGCGAGAACGAAGAGCAGATCTTCCGGCATTCGAAGATCGCAGACTGGTTTATCACAGATACGATGCGTCATACGCGCAAACGTCTGGGAGAAGGGATGTTCAAAGGCGAGGACGTCAAAGTGCGTGACGCTGTGATGAGTCCCAACGGACGGTATGTCGCTTTTGCAAAAGACAATAATCTGTATATCCATAAACTTGATTTCGGCACCGAAGTAGCAGTCACCAAAGAAACAAACACCGATATAATCAGCGGTGTAGCGGACTGGCTGTATGAAGAAGAGTTTGCCACCACCGCACTTTTCGCATGGAGTCCGGATTCGAAGCAGTTGGCATTTATCCGGCTGGACGAGACGGAAGTGCCGGAGTTCAGTTGGCAGACCTATTTGGGAATACAGAATACAGAGTACAGAGTACAGACTGATTATCCCCAGTACCCGGGCAAAGCGAGTCTGCGGTATCCGAAAGCGGGTTGCAGCAATGCCAAATCGTCTGTCTGCGTCTATGACGTAGCAACCAAAGGGATTGTGGCGATACCGTTTTCTGCAGCCAGCCACCAGCCGTCAGATTTCTATTTCCCACGGTTACGTTGGACGGCGAGCGGCGAGCTGATCGTGCTGCGTGTGAACAGAGACCAGACGAAGATGGAGGTGTTCTCCTGCAATGCCAAATCAACCGTCTCCCACCTGCTATACAAAGAAGAAAGCAAACAGTATTATGTGGACTACAGCCTGTTCGATGAATGGCAATGGCTCAGCGACGGGCGGTTCGTTGTGCTGAGCGAGAAAGACGGCTGGCGTCGCGCGTACCTATATAACGCGCAAGGAACAGAACAGAAGATGCTGACGACCGGCGAGACAGATGTCACCGCTCTGTACGCTGTGGACGAGGCCGCGCAAGTGCTGTATTACCAAGCGGCTCCGACACCGAGCACCAGGCAGATATATGCTGTTTCAGTCGAAAGTCGAAAGTCGAAAGCAGAAAGCCCTATTCAGTTGTCAGATGGCGAAGGAACACACAGTGCGCGCTTCTCCGCCGATTTGAAGCGGATGATCGACTGCTACCAGAGTTTCGATACTCCGAACAGATATACGCTGTATAAAAACCCCTCCCGTCCTCCCCTCAAGGGAGGAGAATTATTGCTGAGCAATGATTCGCTGGCGGAGGCATGGAAGGCAACCGGTTTGCCAGAGCCGGAACTGCTGCGTATTCCTAATGGGCAAGGGCAGGAGTTGGAGGCGATGGTGATGATAAGCGACAAAGTGACCAAGGACCAAGGACCAAAGCCGTTGGTGGTCATGCATTATAGCGGTCCAGCGAGCCAGCGTGTGCTCAACAGATGGCGCAAGCGGTTCGAATACGCTTTGGTGGAAGAAGGATATGCCGTGCTGATCGTTGACAGCCGCGGCGGCGATTGCCGAGGACGCGCATGGCGGAACGAGACTTACATGAATCTGGGCATCAAAGAGGCAGAAGATTTGATTGCCGCGGCTAATTATATCGGCGGTCGTGAAGATATTGACGCAGACAGAATGGCGATCCTCGGATGGAGTTACGGCGGCTATGAGACACTGATGACCATGAGTACCAAAGGTCATCCGTTCAAAGCGGGTGTGGCGATTGCGCCTGTGACCGACTGGAAATTATACGACAGTGCCTATACGGAGCGTTATATGCGGCGTCCGCAGGTCAATCCGCGCGGGTATGAAGAGGCTTCGCTGATGAATCATGTGAAGGATTTGAGCGGCGATGTGCTCATTATACACGGAACGGGTGATGACAACGTACACGTGCAGCACACGATGCAGTATATCGATGCGCTCGTGAGAGCAGACAAGCAGTTTGAGATGCAACTCTATCCCGATGATAACCATCATCTGCGCAAAGGAAACAACGCCAAGCACATGCACGAACGGGTACTGCATTTCCTGAAGAAAGAATTTAATTAACAATATTTATAACAACAAATTTCAAGTTTAATATTATGGAAACAAAACAACAAAACAAGTCGCTGACAATTATTACGATTGTTGCAATGATGTTCCTCTACGCAATGATCTCTTTTGTCACCAATCTGGCTGCTCCTGTAGGTAAGATCTGGGGCGAGTCTTTTACGGATCCTGCGCAAGCAGAACAAATGGGGATGTTAGGAAACCTGTTTAATTTCTTGGCGTATTTGATTATGGGTATTCCGGCGGGAAACATCCTGTCTAAATACGGCTACAAGAAAACGGCCCTCACTGCTATCATTCTCGGTTTTCTGGGCATTTGTGTGCAGTGGCTGAGTGGCGAGACAAGCAGTTTCGCTGTTTATCTGTGCGGTGCATTGCTTGGAGGCTTCTGCGTGTGTATGCTGAATACAGTCGTTAACCCGATGCTGAATTTGCTCGGCGGCGGAGGCAACCGTGGTAACCAGTTGAATATGATCGGTGGCACTATCAATTCGCTGACAGCTTCGTTAACCCCGATGTTAGTCGGTGCGCTAATAGGAGAAAGTCTTGCAGGAAAAACCATCGTTGATGTGAATATTGTACTCTATATAGCGATGGGAGTCTTTGCCGTATTGTTCTTTATTTTCTGGCTTACGCCTATTGCTGAACCTGAAGGGGCAGGCCAGAAAATCATCTATGAACGTAGCCCGTGGGCTTTCCGTCACTTCGTATTGGGCGCGATTGCGATATTTGTATATGTCGGCGTCGAGATCGGTGTTCCCGCAACGCTTATCAGTTATCTTAAACCGTATGGTTTTGCAGCAGCAGGATTTGTAGCCGGCTTGTATTGGTTGCTGATGCTCGTGGGACGTACCATTGGCTCGGTCATCGGCGGAAAAGTGAGCAGCCGCACAATGGTTATATGGGTGTCTTTGGTGGCAATCATTTTGATGGCAGCAGCAATGCTTATCGGCGAAAAAGTGCAAATACCGATGCTTACCAGCTGGGCGTTCGAGACACAAACGATGCCATTAGCTGCATTGCTCATTGTGTTGGTGGGCCTGTGTACTTCTGTCATGTGGGGATCCATCTTCAATATGGCTACCGAAGGTTTGGGTAAATATACGGCAAAAGCATCCGGAATCTTTATGATGATGGTGTTCGGCGGTGGTGTTGTTCCGCAGATTCAGAGTATGATATCCGCCCACAACTGCCTGCTCAGTTATATTGTTCCTATTATCTGCGTAGCATACATTCTGTACTACGCTATCTGGGGAAGCAAAAATGTAAACAAAGATATAAAAATTGATTAACCATGAAAAAGTATGCTTTAGGTATTGACTTGGGCGGCACAGGCACCAAGTTTGGTTTGGTAAGCGATGAAGGTAAAGTTCTCCGTTGGAACTCTATTCCGACTCCTCAGTATCCGAATATAGACGAGTACTGCGACGTGCTCTGCGAGGGAATGAAAAGGCTGGTGGAGGACGAAGGACTGACGATGAGTGATATTGTAGGAGTAGGTTGCGGCGCTCCGAATGCCAATTTCTATTCGGGCTGCATAGAACAAGCTCCGAACCTGCCGTGGAAAGGCGTTGTGCCTCTGGCTAAGTTGATCAGCGAGCGCATGGGTGTCAAATGTACAATCACCAACGACGCCAATGCAGCTGCGCAAGGAGAGATGATTTACGGTTCAGCCCGCGGGATGAAGAATTTTATTGTCATCACCCTTGGTACCGGCGTGGGATCAGGTATTGTGATTGACGGAAAATTGCTCTACGGACACGATGGTTTTGCCGGAGAACTGGGTCACTGCAAGGTTGATCATTCCGGCAACGGACGTCTCTGCGGCTGCGGTCAGAAAGGCTGTATCGAGGCATATGCTTCTGCTACCGGTGTTGCACGCACAGCGAAAGAGATCGTCACTTCAACGACCCAACCGACACTGCTGCGCCAAGTAGCCGACATCGATCATATCACCTCCAAGGATGTGTTTGATGCGGCAGAGAAGGGCGATCTGGTAGCTAAAGAGATTTTCGATTATACCGGTCATTTGTTAGGACAGAAACTGGCGGATTTCGTTCATTTCTCTTCTCCTGAAGCAATCATTCTCTTTGGTGGTTTGACTAAGTCCGGTCATTGGATCATGGATCCTATCCGTGAAGCGCTTGACGAAAACCTGATGCCAATATGGAAAGGCAAGATACCGGTGTCTATCTCTGTGCTCAAAGATAGCGATGCGGCTATTCTCGGCGCTTCTTCTCTCGCGTGGTAAAATTCCGTGATATATGGCAACGTCTCTTCCCGTATGGTTTGTTCCATACGGGGGAGGCGGTGTATCTGACATTCGATGACGGACCTATTCCGGAGGTGACACCCAAAGTGCTGGAAATACTGAATCATTACGGAGTGAAAGCTACCTTCTTTATGGTAGGCGAGAATGTCGATAAACATCCAGAGGTGTTTGAACAGGTTGTAAAAGCCGGTCATAGTGTCGGTAACCACACCTATAACCATATGAAAGGTTGGAGCCGTTCCCATTCGGAATATCTGGCCAATATAACGAAATGCCAAGAGACAATAGAGGGACATATGCCGAACGGATACCCCACTCAGGCTCTAAATCTTTTTCGTCCTCCATACGGCAAGGCATGGCTGTGGCAGAGAAGAGCATTAGTCAAGCAAGGATACCGCCTTATCTATTGGGATATTCTTACGCGTGACTATGACAGACATGTATCGCCAGAGCGGATGTTGACCCAGATCAAGCAAGAGGTCCGACCGGGGAGTATTATCAATTTTCACGATTCGCTTAAATCCAACGAACGGATGTTAGCCGTCTTGCCGCAAGCGATAGAATTTTTGCAGTCAAAAGGATATGAGATTAAAAGTCTGTAATATAATACTCCTGGCACTCGTTATGGCGAGTTGTGCAAACCGCGGCATTGGTCCGCAAGGCGGTCCGAAAGATTCTATCCCTCCCCGTCCGCTCAAGGCCGTTCCCGAAGTAGGGGCGCTGAATTTTAAAGGAAACCGCATAGAGGTCACCTTTGATGAGTATATCCAACTCAACAACGTAGCCTCTAACCTTTTAATGTCTCCTCCCCAGCAGAATCCGCCTGACGTGAGGGCGAGAGGCAAGCGAATGATCATCAATTTTGTTGATTCGCTTCATGATAGCACAACCTATACTTTGGATTTCGGCGATGCTGTATGTGACTTCCGTGAGCGTGTACCGCTCCATGGTTATTCTTTCTATTTCTCAACGGGAGAGGAAATAGACACGCTTGAATACAGGGGGAGGGTATATGATGCAGAGAGTTTGAACCCCATGCAAGGGATTTTGGTAGGTATTCATCGTGATCTTTCTGATACAGCGTTCACCAGCCACCCGTTTTTACGAATAGCGAAGACAGATTCGGCAGGTTATTTCAGGATAGGCAATATTCATCCCGGTAAATACAGGTTGTATGCGGTAGATGATTTCGGCCGTGACTACCGTCTTACTCCGGGTGAATCACTGGCTTTTGCTCCGGATCCATTGATTATACCCGCAGACAGCGACCAGATATCAAACCTCTTCCTTTTTAAAGAGAAGCAACAGAAACTCTATCTCCAGAAGACTTCACGCGATGAACGGCACCGTGTAACCTTCTTGTTCTCAGCTCCGCCGGATAGCGCGCTTGTTTGGCGTGTGTTGCGTCCATCGGAGATTGATTCTACAGTATCCGACTCTGCGTGGAAGGATCCTTCGCCGTATATCTACACAAAGTATAGCCCGCGTCTTGATACGGTAACACTATGGTTCACGGACAGTGCTGCAATCCGCTGTGATTCGCTTTTCTTCGAGGCCCGTTATCGCCGCACGGATAGCGTTTTCAATCTGGAATGGTATACGGATACAATCCGTGCATTCTGGCGTTCCCCGCGGCTTTCGGCGAGAGCCATTGAACAGCAGGCCCGTATTAATCGAAACCGGCGATTGGATTTACGATCCAATGCCCGTAAGGATTTTGAGATATATGATACGTTGCAAATATTTTCCGCGACACCTTTATCCCATATAGCCCTTGATTCCATTCATCTTTTTTTGCGCGAAGATACGTTGCTAAAACCTGTCCCATTCACGCTTGCATCGCACGATAGTCTGACCCAAGAACTCGTTTTCTTAGCAGACCTACAGCCCGGTATGAACTATGAACTTCTCCTTGACAGCGGAGCGCTGCACGATGTGTATGGCACTACGCATATCAAGGGGACTTATGGTCTTCTGGTTAAAACTCCGGAGGCTTATTCAACGCTCCGAGTCAAACTGTTGCCATTCGTTTCCAATGCCCGAATCCAAGTACTTAATAACAAGGATCAGGTTTTGCGTGAACTCCCTGCTACAGAAGAGGGTGCATTTTTCGAACACCTCAAGCCCGACACGTATTATCTCCGCATGTATATAGATGAAAACGGCGACGGGCAATGGACTACAGGCGAGTGGTCCAGCAGAAGACAACCAGAACCGATTATTTATTTCCCGGGGAAGGTACAGACCAAATCCAATTGGGATTTCGAAGAAGAATGGGATTATACCTCGACAGAGCCGATGTCAGCCAAACCGTCCGAGTTAATCAAAGTTATATTGAAGAAGAAATAGATGGCAAGCACCAAATGGTTTGACTATAGTTTTCTTGCTCTCGGCTTGTTAATCCAAGTCGTCACTTTCTATTTATCGAATACATTTCAAGGCGTAGACATCGGCTATATAAGCCTGGTGTCCGGTTGTTTAGGAATCTGCTCCGTTTGCCTGACTGCGCAAGGGAATATACTTACATTTGTATTCGGTTTTGCTCAGGTGTTAACCTATACTTACCTCTGCGTTGCCCAGCGTTTCTACGGCGAGATAGCGATCAACGGCTATTATTTCATCACCATGATTTATGGCGTTTATGTATGGAGACGCAGGCTCAAGGGGGCAGCTGACGGTTCCGAAAGCAAGCACCTGGTTTCTCCGCGAAATCTGTCTCTGCGGGCCATAATGTTTCTCGCGGTCGCGACGGTTCTCTTTTCCTGGTTGGCAGGAATAGGTTTGGCTCGATGGACCGACGACACGCAGCCTTATCTGGATGCCTTTACAACAGTACCTGCGCTTGTGGCGCAGGTACTGATGATCCTCGTTTACCGCAATCATTGGTATATATGGCTGGCGGTAGATAGTCTGAGCGTGGTGTTATGGCTGCGGGCAGGAGACTATTGCATGGCGGCTCAGTATGCTTTCTGGTGCGCTAACTGTCTCTATGGGCTCCGCCGGTGGAAGGCTTTGGAACAATGACCGTTCACCGTTCACCTTTCACCGTTCGTTCGGCATTCTCAGCGTATAGAGAATAGCTTCAATCTGTCGCATCGCGTTGCGTTTCTTCTGGCCAGCAGCAAATAAAAATCCCTCTGCCGTAACAACGCGCCCGTTCACTTGATCAAGCCTTGTGAGGCTCACGAAAGGTCCTCCCATTGCTTCGCCATCGTAAATCTTCCATAATCCGCGTGTTTCTACCGCGTAGAAACCGCCAATGCTATCTCGCAAGGCCGGCACATAGCGACTTACCGGCGGGAAATGCTTGAATTCCGTGCCCATATGGCTTCCTTCCACTTGCGCGGAAACAAGTCGTCCCATAATATTATCGCGCATTTGAATGATTGCTTCGTTGGAGAATTGCTCTTGCGACGTATAAGGATAACTATATACAAAGACATCTTTCCGCATAGGGCCCTTGTTGTTGCAGCACCACAGGACATTTACCATTGGGACATTTACCATTTTGTCATTTACCATTTGGTCATTTACTATTTGGTCATTTACCATTTCTAATCTCCCTCCGGTCGAACGATCTGCTTCGCCGTATGGGTCATTTACCATTTGGTCATTTACCATTTGGTCATTTACCATTGGGACATTTAGGCATAGCGCAGTATCCATTATCAGTATGTAGTCTTCGGGAATAAGAAGATCGTATCCCTGTTTGTTTAGAATCTCTCTTGCTTCCTTGTTGGTATTAGCGCGATAGAAACGGATTTGCCTAGCCAGTTCCTCCCGAACGAACCAGTCGCGTATTACCTCGCCGTGCGTGCTCCAGTATTCTTCGAAAATCTCATTACTCGGAGCCTGAATCCGGACAATGGCCTGCGGTTTTGACCATGAGTCGCGCGAATGGGTTGTTTTTACCTGCGTATATTTATGCTCATCTATGTCAATGATAAGTATATTACGGGTTGATTTGAGAAAATCGTCGAATTGCGCAGGAGAGACGTGCGACACTGTAAAATAGGCTTCCATCTGCGGTAGCCCGTACATGTCACCAGCCATAGTGGAGCATACGGGTTCTTTTACCGCAGGAGAACTGACTACCAGACATTCATAAATACTTCCCGTTGCAGAGGTTAATAACCTTTCGTTGTTGCTGCCGCAACTCATTAGAAACAGCGCTAAGAGTGCTATAAGAATGCTTTTTTTCATGATAAAGTTGTGTTTTGTGTGCAAAATTACACTTTTTTATTTGATTTTGCAAGAAAATTAACTAAAAATTTGCGTGAATGAGAATTTTTTTGTACTTTTGCCCCAAAATTATGCAAAACTCTAATTACGATAACAAATGATTCTCTACACAGACTCACTTTTTATTACTGACGAACAGGAAGGTTTCCGCTTCTGTCGTGAGACGCGTTCATCCTCGGTTGCTACGATGTCTGTTATTCTCTGTACAGCAGGGTATATTGACGTGTACTATCATGGCTCGATGCTGAGGATTAACAAGAACGATATGTTCGTTCGAATTCCTGATTTTACGCAACCCCTTGGTCCGTACGAGATGTCTCCTGATTTTGAATTTATGCAGGTCTCGATTGATGCGGGCATTTATGAGCAAATCATGTTTGATCATATGCGTGTCGAACCGGATTGGTGGGCAAAGCAGGAGTATGTCAAAGCCAATCCTATATTTCCAATAAACGAGGTAAGCAGGGATTTCTTTAAAACGTATTTCCATCTCATAACGCTGCAACTCTCGGACAAGCAAACAGAGTACAGGAAGCAAGTGCTGATGCTCATAGCACGCGGGGCACTATTGGAACTGATGAACTATATGGATAAACTCGCATTGGTCAATGTCAGCACGCGCGCAACCATTACCCAGAGTGATTATCTTTTCCATCGGTTCGTTCAGCTTCTGCAGGCTCATCCTCATGAGCGCGAGGTTCAGTGGTACGCCAAAGAGATGGGGATTACCCCCAAGTATCTATCAGAGGTTTGCAAGGCATGCAGCGACAAGTCTGCCGGCGAATGGATAGCAGATATTACTGTTTCCGAGATCAAGCATTATCTCCATAACACCACAATGCCTATCCGTGAAATAGCCACGTTTATGGAATTCCCCAATGCCTCTTTCTTCTGCCAATATACAAAGAAGCATTTGGGAATGTCTCCGAATCGTTACCGGAAACAAAGAAGGAACTAATCTAATCTCACCACGCAAACAGCGGATGTTTCATCATCTCGCGATTTACTTCCTCGCGGACCGTTTTAATCACGGTTTCGCTTGTCGGGTCTTGCAGTACGCGGTCGATTAACTCTACTATCCATCCCATTTGGTCTTCCTTCAAACCACGAGTGGTGATAGCCGGAGTGCCGAACCGTAGACCGGATGTCTGGAATGCCGAACGGCTATCGAATGGTACCATGTTCTTATTGGTGGTGATATCTGCGGAGACAAGCGCTTGCTCTGCAACCTTACCTGTCAGATCAGGGAATTTGGTGCGCAGATCAATTAGCATCGAATGGTTATCCGTACCGCCGGAGATCACTTTGTAGCCCTTCTCGATAAAGGCCTGAGCCATAACGGCCGCATTTAATTTCACTTGTTTCTGATATTCCTTGAATTCGGGGCTTAATGCTTCTCCGAAAGCTACGGCCTTTGCCGCTATCACATGTTCCAGAGGCCCGCCTTGCGTGCCGGGGAAGACCGCGGAATCGAGTAGGGCACTCATCTTTTTGATTTCGCCCTTGGGGGTAGTTTTGCCCCAGGGATTTTCAAAATCTTTACCCATCAGGATAATTCCTCCTCGGGGACCTCGAAGCGTCTTATGGGTTGTGGAAGTCACAATATGTGCATATTTGAGCGGGTTCTCCAATAGTCCTGCGGCTATCAGACCGGCAGGGTGGGCCATGTCTACCATGAAGATTGCGCCTATCTCATCTGCCACGCGGCGGATACGTGCGTAGTCCCACTCGCGGCTGTACGCGCTCGCACCCGCAATAATCAATTTAGGTCTGTGTGTGCGTGCTTTTATTTCCAGATCATCGTAATCCACGCGTCCGGTCTCTTCTTTCAGATCATAACCGATGGCATTGAACATCAGACCGCTGAAGTTGACGGCCGATCCATGACTGAGGTGACCTCCATGGCTCAAGTTAAGTCCCATGAATGTATCACCGGGCTTCAGGCATGCCATGAATACCGCCATGTTGGCTTGCGCACCGCTATGAGGCTGTACGTTCACATACTCGGCATCGTAGAGTTTCTTCAGCCGTGTGCGAGCGATATCTTCTGCAATATCCACTACTTCGCAACCTCCATAGTAGCGATGGCCGGGATATCCCTCGGCATATTTATTGGTCAGCACGCTGCCCATGGCTTCCATTACCTGATCGCTTACGAAGTTCTCACTTGCAATCAACTCGATACCTTTTGTTTGACGTTCCCGTTCACGACGAATTACGTCAAAAATCTCATTGTCCCGATTCATAATCTAATTAAATCTGATTTGTGCCGCAAAATTACAACAAAAAAATGATATATGCAAGTAAATTACAAAAAAAATACGTATTTCCCGATAAAAAGTACAGAAATATTTGGTTAATTCAAAAAAAAGCAGTATTTTTGCGGCAGATTTTGAAATTTAATCGGATTAAAATCCAAAAACAGCATCAAAAATATGAGTAATGTTCGATTTGAAGCGTTAAAAACCGCAAAAGAGCATAGTTTTGCTCAAGTAACTCCAAGTTGTACACAAGAGAATGAACGCGTGAAGGATTTCTTTGCGCGTGACGTATTCACTCGTGCAAAAATGAAGGAATATATTGCAGAGGAAGTGTTGGAACAGTTGTTTGACGACGTAGATAACGGCCGTACAATCCATCGCGATATAGCCGGCAATGTAGCTATTGGAATGCGCAAATGGGCGATGGATCATGGTGCCACGCATTTCACTCATTGGTTTCAGCCTTTGACCGGTGGCACGGCAGAGAAGCATGACGCTTTCTTTTCTTTGACCAAGGATGGCGAACTGATAGAGGAATTTAGCGGAGACAGTCTCTATCAGCAAGAACCGGACGCTTCGTCTTTCCCTTCCGGCGGTATCCGTAACACTTTTGAGGCGCGCGGTTATTCGGCTTGGGATCCTTCCAGTCCGGTTTTCCTGATAGGTGATACGTTGTGTATCCCAACGGTTTTTGTGGCTTATACGGGAGAGGCGCTGGATTATAAGACGCCTCTGATCCGTTCTACGGCTTCGCTTTGCCATGCCGCGAGGGAGGTATGCGGTCTCTTTGACAAGACGGTGAAGCATGTGCATGCCAACTTAGGATGGGAACAAGAGTATTTCCTGGTGGACGAATCGCTGTATATGGCTCGTCCGGATTTGATGCTGACGGGGCGCACCCTCATGGGGCATAACTCGGCTAAGAGCCAGCAGTTGGAGGATCATTATTTCGGAGCGATCCCGCAACGCGTGCTCGCGTTCATGCGCGATTTAGAATATGAAGCGTTATGCGCAGGTATACCCGTGCGTACGCGTCACAACGAAGTAGCACCCAACCAGTTTGAGATGGCGCCTATATACGAGGATGTCAATTTGGCGAACGACCATAATCTGCTGGTTATGTCTATCATGGAGCGGGTAGCGCAGAAGCACCATTTCCGTGTGTTGCTGCATGAGAAACCGTTTGCGGGAGTCAATGGAAGTGGAAAGCATTGCAACTGGTCGCTTCAGACCAACACGGGAGTAAATCTTCTTGCGCCTGGGAAGAACCCTTATCAGAACTTGCAGTTCGTTACTTTCCTTGTCAATGTCCTGATGGCGGTGCACCGGCATAACGGATTGCTGAAGGCTTCTATTGTCTCTGCTACAAACGAGCACCGTCTGGGAGCCAATGAAGCACCGCCGGCTATTATCTCCGTCTTCCTTGGCAAGCAGATCACGGAGGTACTGGATAAACTGGAGCACGCCACGGCGGAGGAGGGTATTATCATCAACGCCAAAAAGGAGATGAAACTGGGTGTGGCTAATATCCCGGAGATCCTGCTGGATAACACGGACCGCAACCGAACCTCTCCGTTTGCTTTTACAGGTAATCGCTTTGAGTTCCGTGCAGTTGGATCAAGTGCTAACTGCGGTGGAGCGATGCTGGCGCTTAATGCCGCGGTCGCAGAGCAGTTGATGCTTTTCAAGGCGGAGGTGGACAGACGGGTAGAGAAGGGTGAACCCAAGGAACGTGCTCTGTTTGACATCATCCGCAATTATATCGTGGCCTGCAAAGCGATTCGGTTTGAGGGCAACGGTTATAGCGACGAATGGAGAGCCGAAGCGGCTGAGCGCGGGCTGGATTGCGAGACCAGTGTGCCGTTGGTCATTGATCGTTATCTCGCGCCGGATACAATCCGGATGTTCCAATTGACGGGCGTGCTTAATGAGGCGGAGTTGCATAGCCGGTGTGAGGTCAAATGGGAGACTTATGCCAAGAAACTGCAGATAGAGAGCCGTGTGCTCGGTGATCTGGTGATCAACCATGTCTTGCCGGCAGCCAAACGCTATCAGACCATGTTGCTCAATAATGTACTGACTGTCAAACAAGTCTTCTCTGCGGATGAAACGGCAGCCTTGAACGAAATGGATTATAGTATTATCCGGCAGATAGAGAGCCATTCAGCGGCTATTCTCAAAGGTGTAGAGGCTATGACCGAGGCGCGTCATAAGGCGAACCGCCAGCCTGACGAGCGGGCAAAAGCCATCGCTTATCACGATACGATTCTGCCTCTGATGGCGGATATACGGGAACATGCGGATGCGTTGGAACTCGTTGTGGATGACGAGTTATGGACGCTGCCCAAATACAGAGAGATGATGTTTATTAGATAAACGGCAATTCAGAGCTTCCGCTTTAGCGCTATCCGCGTTAGCGGCTGACGCCGTAAGGCGCTGCTGAGTTGGATGAGTTACGAAGAAAAACGAGTCATTGCATGGCTCGTTTTTCTTGTTCGTGGCGTTGTTTGCGCTCTACGCGGTTGTGGAGAATCGTTTTGTAGTACCCATGACCACTTCTATATGAGTACCAGTCCTCTTCTTCAATTCGCTCCCATTCGGCATTTTCCGTCCTGCGAATTTTGATTTCCCGACACCAGAAACGAATGTCAGAGATTAGTCGTTTTGTGTATTTGAACATAGTGGTTATTTGTTTTCGAGATTTCTTTTATATCTGCGTAGCATGATGAATAATCGGAAAAGCCATTTGTGCTGAGAGCATAGGCGCTTAAATGAAGAGAGCCCGGTCGCGTTTTTACCATACTTTTTTGCTAATTCAAATTGCCCAAGATCAAATGCTTTTGCGCACAATCGCCCTTCCGCGTAGCGATCCCAATCCTCATCAGTAAATGGAAACTTTTGAGGAAATAGTTCGCCAAGATAACGGCATACTTCTTTGTCTCCCTCATAACGTTTCGCAAGGCGTTCTACCGAATCAGGGCGGGTGATAGAAACAGTCTCTATTCCAAAAGTCGCTGTAGAATCTGGTAATTCATCTATATCTGTATAAGCTGTAAGGATTACCCATGCTGGCCAATCTTGGAGAGAAAAGCGCCTCTTGATGAACTCATCCAGATCCAGATGTGCTTTCATGAAATCCGCGCGGTACATGATTGTAGCATTGCAGAAATGTCCTCCTCCCCACATGCATAACTGGATGTCGGTATGGTCGATCTCTGCTTTGCACTCACGAATCTCACCTGTCGAACGGTTGTGGGTACGATGGTTCGTAATAAGAATATTACATTCCGGATGGGCACGCATGTAATCCAACTGTAGTTGCAGTTTGTTCGGATTATGCCAGTAGTCATCGTTATCGCAGTTGCAGATAAACTCACCGCGACAATCTTTGACACATTGCGCCCAGTTGGCTCCCAATCCCATATTCTGCTCGCGCAGAAAGAGACGGATGATATCCGGGTGTCGTTGTCGGTATTGCTCCAATACCTCTCGCGCATTGTCTGTAGAACAGTCATCACCAATGACTATTTCTATGTCTGCATCCACTTGCTGCGCAAGAATGCTGTCTATCGTCTCTCCCACCGTGTTTGCGCGGTTATAGGAAGGGATGATGACGGAGATAAGGGTTTTAGTTCTCATTTTTATGTCGTTTATAAGCTCTAAATTTGATAATAGTTCCATATACTACAGTCGCATAAACGCCCCAAAAATGCAATAATATTTTTGCGACTATAGGATTGAGTCCGTACAGCCAGTAGTGAAATTCACGGAACTGTTCTGTTTTTTCTTCCATTCCACCACGGCAACGACAGCGTGCATGTTCCCAAAATGATTCTTTTATGCCTCGTCTGCCACGTTGTTTAGACGTCTGCTGATGTTTATGAATTTGTACAGTATCGGATTTCCACGATGACTCTCCTTCAGGAAGTAATAAAGCAGTTTTGACATCCGGCATTTTCCATAAAACATAGTACAATGTTAATTGATCTCGGCGAGTGCTTTGTTCATATAAACTCCACCACTTTCTATCTACCTCTTTCACTCTGTCGTTATGTGTTCGGAAGATGATGTTGTTCTCAAATAATCCTCTATGTCTAGGGTAATCTTCTTGACGCAAACGATGACACCATCTGATAATGTTTTCTTCTGTATCTAAGCCATAAATGACATATGCTTCATCATAAATGCAATCTCGATATGGATGTTTGATGCCTGCCCAGTCTGTTCCTTTTTCATAACATTCTACCACTCTGTCATAAATGCGTTGCCCTGTAATTTGGATATTGGCATCTATGTATAAGGATGCAGCATAATCCGAGAGTAACTCATTAGGATGCATTTTGGGATAACGACTAAGCCTCGTCAAATCCGCATTTTGATATGGAATAGATCGCACTTGCCACACTCCTTTTTGCTTAACATCTGTTGTATCAGAAAAAAGGATATAATCGAATTGCTCATCAACCACCAATGGTTGCTGAACATTATCATATCCCCCTGTCTGAACGGTATAGATTACGAATTGTTTCATTTCAATTCTTGATTGAACACATTTAACAAATATTCTTTTTTCTCGTCAAGCGGCAATGAATTCATATACATAAAATCATTCTCGTGCTTGGCTCGATATTCATCTAAAGTACAAATTACTTTACAGGGGACACCCGCAGCAACTACATTATCTGGTATATCCCGATTAACAAGACTCCCAGCTCCAATAATAGTATTATCACCAATATGTACATTAGCTAAAATCGTACTCCTACAGCCGATGAAACAATTTTTACCAATAACTATTGGTCCAAAATATCCCGTCTCTGGATTTCCATCTGGCAAATGCCGGATAACGCGCGTGGCTGCATCGTGAGTAACAAAAGCACAATCGAAAGATATGGTTGTATCATCACCGATAGAAATCAGATATGGCTCAGAACCAAAATTTGGAACAGATACAAAATCCACTCTTTCTCCAACTTTCAGACCATTTTTTATAGCGTCATCTATAATAGCTCCACCTCCTCTTTCTACTTGCAACCACTCACGGATCTTACGTCTTACTTTGTTAAACATATCATCTTGTGTATAATTGTTCAATTTCTTTCATTACATTTTTCACATCATAATCCATCACATCAAATTGTGGTTTTCCTTCGAAATTATTAGATAAAATCCATTCCGCCCAAACTTGTGGACCTAAGTCCAAATTCAACTGCATGGACTTAACTGATACAATTGCCTCATTGGTTATAGTGGATGATGCTATACATTTTATACCGGCAGCTTGAGCTTCTATTAGTGCTATTGGCATTCCTTCAAAAAGTGATGGAAATATAAAGACATCCATTGCATGCAACAAAATATTAACGTCACTTCTGTTAGATAGGATTTTATACTTATTAGTCAAACCATAACTATCAATTTTGGAGATAACCTCACTTGCGTCTCCCCCACCTATCATAAGAAGAAAAGCATTAGGTACTTGCTTACTAATATGCATAAATACATCTATGAGAAATGTTTGATTTTTAATACTACAGAAGCGGCCTGTATGTCCAAGTACAAATGCATCTTGTGGTATCTCAATTTCCTTGCGGATTTCTGACTTACTAAAAGGGATTTTCCTAAATTTGTTTACATCTATGCAATTTCTTACTACTATTGAGTTTGACACATGAAGTAAATGGTTTAATTCATTCCGCATAGAATTATGCAAACCTATCATTTTCAGCCCATTGTTTTCTATTAAGAATTTAGCTGCGGTGTATTCTTTTTCGCACATAACAGGATCTAAGTATCGTTTAGGGAGGCTATGACAAGTGTAGAAAATTTTCGTATTCTTTAATGCTCCCGATACCTTTGGCAAATACTTGAGCATCTGCATGTGTACATGAATAACGTTTGGCTGTATTTTTAAAAGATGATGAACAACATACCACTCCCGATATTTGTCTTGAATTTTTATCGGTATTAGTAATTTTCTTATTTTTCTAATTATTTTTTCAAAAACGCGCTCTTTAGATACTCCCCATGGAGCTAGTATACATTTATTATTTTCCATAAGAACGCGCACATTGGCCGATTTGATAGACAAAGGATATTCTGTTAGAATTGTAATATCAAACAAATCGCTATTTAGGTATAGCGCATAATCCTTGACGAGAGTTTCTGCCCCTCCATCGCCAATTTCATTAATTAGTTCAATTACCTTGATTTTTTTGCTCATAATACTCTTTAAGTGTGCATCCAACAAATCCTTTTTGTTTAGTATATTGGAACAATTCTTTCATAGTTGCATATAAGGATTCTATTGATTCCTTAGTTTGAAAATAAGGACTTCCACCTGGCATTAACTCAGATGAATGGATCATAAATTCTGCAAAATCTATAGAATCATCACATGCAATTTGATTAATAATTTTCATCATAGATAACAAATCGGATAGAGCAGGTCTTAACCAGATTACTTTATGAGGTAATGATTTGAACCTTAATAATCTTTTAATAATCCCTTTTGTGCTAATCCTTAATTTCTCACCTGTATCATAGATGCTAGTTGGTACTTCTAAAATATTCCCTACCCATTGTGCCTTTGCGGTTTTACGAGAATAATTAGAGCCTCCGCGTGCCGCTCCCATTGTGTCACTCCAATCCACATGAGGAGTATATGAGCAATCTACCTTTATTCCAAACTCTTCAAGTAATTTAAAATACCGCTTATCCATTGCCCATCTTCCGGCCCTATGCGAAAAAGGAACTACTCCAATATTTTTCTTAATTAGATCGTATGTCACCTTTAGTTTTTGTCGCATTATTTCGTACGGATATTCTAACAGGAAAGTCTGATCACACTTATATTCAGGCAGTTCATAATATGGGGGATTGTTCCATGCATGGATATGGATGCCGACCTCACATTGACCCTTGTCCGTTATACCTTTGATAAACTGAACATAGTTCTCATCTATTGCCATTTCATAATTGGTGAGATATACAGGCTTAAATCCATATTCATTGCATAACATCTGAAAACGAGGAATATAGGCTGTATTACGTGTCGTAATTGGCTCGCCATGATGAGCCCCCCACAAATTATCGCCTTCTGTATCAACGGTGATTATGAAATATTTCTTTCTTTTCATATAACGGATTTTTTTCGCTTTTATACCATTCCATAAATCTATTTATGCCCTCTCGCAAAGTCACATGCGGATGATAGTTCATGTCCCGCTCCAAAGCAGAACAATCTGCATTCGTCTGATAGACATCACCCGCTTGCATAGGAAGAAACTCCTTCTTTACTTCTTTGCCGTATGCTTGCTCCATTTCTGAAATAAAGTCCATCAATTTTACAGGATGGCTGCAACCAATATTATAAATCTTGTATGGCACACCATGCTCACATGTCTCTATATTCAGCGTATGGTCTATGGCTCGTACGGTTCCTTCGGCAATATCATCAATATATGTAAAGTCACGGATCATATCGCCATTATTGAATACCTTTATCGGCTTGTCATCCCGCATGGCATTGGCAAAAAGCATAGGTGACATATCCGGTCTTCCCCATGGACCATATACGGTAAAATAGCGCAATCCGATCGTCTGAAAGCCGTACAACTTACTATAACAATGTGCCATCAGTTCATTGGATTTCTTGCTTGCTGCATACAAACTAACCGGAGAATCGACCTTATCTTCCTCACTATAAGGAACTTTTTCATTCATTCCATATACGGATGAGGATGAGGCAAAGACCAACTTAGGTACATTGTAATTGCGGCATGCCTCCAAGATATTAAGAAATCCTACCAAATTACTCTGCATATAAGTATAAGGATGGGTAATACTATACCGCACACCGGCTTGTGCAGCGAGGTTGACTACCACATCAAAATGCTGTTTCTCGAACAAAGCATCCAATGATTGCTTATCATCGATTGAAAGACGAATAAAAGTAAGATTTGTAAAGAATGAAGATTTACATTCTTCGCCAAAAACCATCTCATTCTCATCTGATGAAACCCCTAACAATTCGCGCAAACGCGCATATTTGAGGCGCACGTCATAATAGTCGTTGATGTTATCCACACCAACAATAGAATCTCCTCGCTGTGCCAATCTTTGTGCGACATGCGAGCCAATAAATCCGGCTATCCCCGTTAACAATATCTTCATCCTATTAGGTATTACCTTATAACTATTTGCTTTTCATATTCGCGACCATCTCGCGACCATCGTGAATGTCACTGATGGGTGTTTATACATGAACGCTATTGTTCTGATCCGTACTTTTTTAGGTCGTCGTCGGGACATGGTCCCGTGATGGTCCTGTTCTTATCTGTACATTCGTACGGAACGATTATTACTAAATCTTTTATTTTACGCAAAAATAACAGGCAATGGCGAGAGCGATTGTCTTTGAAAAGAATAAGGAGAAAAGATCGAAACAAAAACGCGGATCTCTTTTCTTGCTTATCCGCTTTCTGAGGTCCTAGGAAAACCTAAAGTCTCGAATAAGCAATGCAGAAACCCACGCCGTGTATATACGCACACGCACGTACCACATATTTATAGCACGCACGGGTATAGATACACCCATGGGCATCTACCATTACTTGTTTTCGAAGACTTTTAATGAAATTTCCTAGGTTTCAGAAAGTCAAAAACAAGCGTTAGTAAACGCCATTAAATATGTCTGCTCCCTCACTCCGAAATATCATGCAGACATCCCAGCATGAGTTTGCGGGTGCAAAGGTACAACAAAAAAATGATATATGCAAGAAAAATCGTCCTATGTAGCGATTTTTGCCTTTCATCCAGCGCCTTACGGCGTCAGCCGCTAACGCGGAAAGCGCTAACGCGGAAGCTCTGACTTTCTCTTTTTTGACAAGTGAAGTTAGCAAAACAAAAATACTTCTCTTTTCTTCTCAAAAAAATTGCCGGAATGAAATTTTTTTTATACCTTTGCACTCGATTTTTGATACTGCTTCCTATTATGCAGCGCCTTACGGCGTCAGCCGCTAACGCGGATAGCGCTAAAGCGGAAGTTCTGAATGGTCGTTTATGCAGCGCCTTACAGCGTCAGCCGCTAACGCGGAAAGCGCTAAAGCGGAAGCTCTGAATTATAAATCGCTATGAGTCTGTTCGGAAAGATACGAATCCCCGGTTTGCTGGATATGCATGTGCATTTCCGTGAGCCGGGTTTCGCTTATAAAGAGACGATCCTCTCGGGTAGTCAGGCAGCCGCCTGCTCTGGGTACAGTGACGTTTTTACGATGCCTAATGTGCTTCCTGCGCCAGATAGTCTTGAGCACCTCTCCGTCCAGAAGGCTCTTATTGGGCGCGACAGCCTCATTGGCGTCCATCCGTATGCAAGTATCACCCTCGGCCAACAAGGCGAGGGTGAACTCGTTAATATAGAACAGTTATCGCCGCTGGTGCCGGGTTTTTCGGACGACGGACGAGGGATCCAGGACGAGGGATTGATGCGCGAAGCAATGCAGCGGATCGCAGCGGCTGATAATATGATCGTGGAGCATTGTGAGGTGAACAGCCTCCTCCGAGGCGGTTATATCCACGACGGCGCATACGCACGAAAACACGGTCACAAAGGCATTTGCTCCGAGAGCGAGTGGCGGGAGATAGAACGTAACATCCGATTGAGCGAAGAGACCGGATGCCGGTTGCATATTTGCCATATCTCTACCAAGGAGAGTGTACAACTCATCCGAGACGCTAAAGTTAGCGGTATTCCCGTGACATGCGAGACGGCACCGCATTACCTGTTGCTCAACGACCGGATGCTGCAAGAGGACGGATGCTGGAAAATGAACCCGCCAATCCGTGATGTAGCTGATCAGATGGCGCTTATAGCGGGAATATCAGACGGTACGATTGATGTAATCGCGACGGATCATGCGCCGCATAGTGCAGAGGAGAAGAGCCGCGGCTTGGCCGGAAGTGCTTTTGGTATAGTGGGGCTTGAGACGGCATTCCCGTTGTTATATACTTATTTGGTCAAACCGGGGGTAATCACGATGGAACGCCTTATAGAATTAATGTGTACGCGTGGGCGCGAGATAACGGGGCTGGCGGAGGATAGTTGGGCAACATTCGACTTGGACGCGCATTATACAATAGACCCCGGGCAGTTTGTGTCCAAAGGAAAGAGCACACCGTTTGCCGGCTGGGAGGTATATGGACGGTGCGTTAAAAACGAGGTGCGGGGGAAGGTGGTTTTTGAGAATTGAGAATTGAGAATTGAGAATTGAGAATTGAAGATTTGAGGATTTGAAGATTTGAAGATTTGAAGATTTGAGAATTGAGAATTGAGAAGCGGTAGATGGAGCATATTGAGCAATGAGCGGATTGCGGAGAGAGTATTCCGGATGGTTCTGCAAGGACGAACGGAGGGCATCGAACCCGGTCAGTTTGTAGAGATCGCCGTCCCCGGTTGTTATCTGCGCCGCCCTATATCGGTAAGCGATATTGAAGGCGACCGGTTGACAATTATCTATAAGATAGTGGGTTCCGGCACTGCGCGTATGGCGCAGATGGCGGCAGGCGAGGAGATCAATATGTTAACCGGATTAGGTCACGGCTACGACCTGACACAAGGCGGAGATGAAGTGCTGCTTATCGGTGGAGGAGTAGGAGTGCCGCCGCTGATCTACGCAGCGAAGAGACTGCGTCAGACAGGCAGAGCAGTGCGCGTGGTGATGGGCTTTAATACGGCAAAAGAAGTTTTCGGAGAAGAAGTGTTCCGCTCATTGGGATGCGATGTGACGGTTTGTACGATGGATGGCAGTTACGGCACGCAAGGGGTGGTGACCGATGTCATAGAGTTACCGGCTCCTTATTATTTCGCCTGCGGACCGGTGCCGATGTTGAAAGCGGTGCTAAAACATGTCGGGACCAACGGACAGATGAGTATGGAAGAACGAATGGGATGCGGAGTAGGAATCTGTATGGGATGCACGATAGATACCAAAGAGGGTTTCCGGCGCGTGTGCAAGGAAGGGCCGGTGTTCAGCGCGGACGCGCTGAAGATTTGAGAATTGAGAATTGAAAATTGAAAGTTGAAAGTTGAGAATTGAGAATTGAGAATTGAGAATTGAGAATTGAGAGTTGAAAGTTGAAAGTTGAAAGTTGAAAGTTGATTTAGGACATATTGAATTGCAGAATCCGGTTATTCCTGCCAGCGGGACTTGCGGCTTCGGTCAGGAGATGAGCGAATGGTTCGATCTCAACATCCTGGGAGCTATCGCAACCAAAGGCACGACGCGTGAACCGCGTTATGGTAATGCATTACCCCGTATAGCCGAGTGTCCCGCAGGACTGATCAACGCCATAGGGTTGCAGAACCCCGGAGTGGATGAAGTCATTGCGCATGAGTTACCCGCATTGAGACAACTCTACCACGGTCCGATCATTGCCAACATAAGCGGGTTCAGTATCGATGAATACGCGCATGTATGCGAGCGTATAGATAAGGAGACGGATGCTGCTATACTGGAACTTAATATCTCCTGTCCGAATGTACATAATGGCGGTATGGCATTCGGTACATCGCCGGCAGCAGCAGCCGAAGTGACCAAAGCAGTGAAAGCTGTTACGACCAAACCTGTATTTGTAAAACTGAGTCCGAACGTAACGGATATAGCCTCTATAGCCCGTGCTTGTGTTGATGCCGGCGCAGACGGTCTTTGCCTTATTAACACAATGCTCGGCATGCGGATAGATATCCGTCGCCGCCAACCCGTGATAGCAAACCGATATGGCGGTTATTCGGGACCGGGAGTGTTTCCGGTTGCCTTACGTATGGTGAACCAGGTGTACAAAGCATGTCCCGGTACGCCTATTATCGGATGCGGAGGTATAGGAAGTGCAGAGGATGTGATAGAGATGATGATGGCAGGTGCATCGGCTGTGGAGATAGGTGCTGCCAACCTGCAGAATCCAATGGTTTGCCGCGAGATAATAGAAACACTGCCGGAGATTATGAAGCAGCTGAAGATAAACCATTTACAAGATATAATCGGTGTCGTATGAAAAGAGATGTGATTATAGCATGTGATTTCGCGAGTGCAGAAGCAACCTATGCGTTTCTGGACCGTTTCACGGAGGAGAAGCCTTTTGTCAAGATAGGTATGGAACTATATTACGCAGAGGGGCCTTCTATCGTTCGTGAGTTGCGCAGAAGAGGACATAAAATCTTTTTGGATCTCAAACTGCACGATATTCCCAATACCGTACAGAAAGCGATGGCGGTACTATCACGGTTAGAGGTGGATATGGTGAATCTGCATGCAGCCGGCACGAAAGCCATGATGGAAGCTGCTTTGAAGGGCTTAACCCGAGAGGATGGCACACGGCCGATTTTGTTAGCCGTAACCCAGCTGACTTCAACCAGCGAGGAAAGAATGCATGACGAACTGCTCATCAGCGGATCAATTACCGACTGCGTGTGCCATTATGCCCGTCTGGCCTATGAGGCAGGTCTGGATGGCGTTGTGTGTTCGCCACTCGAGGCGGGAATGGTCAAAGAACAATGCGGCAAGGATTTTCTGACCGTAACGCCCGGTATCCGTTTTGCCGACGGACAAGCAGGCGATCAGGTGCGAATCACTACTCCGGCACGCGCCAAAGAGATAGGAACGGACTTTATTGTCGTCGGACGTCCCATTACAGCGGCAGAAGATCCGGTGGAAGCCTATCGAAAATGTGTGAGAGAGTTTGTTTAAATGTACAATGTACAATTTACAATGTACAATTTACAATGTACAATTTACAATGTACAATGTACAATTTACAATGTATAATTTACAATGTACAATGTACAATGTACAAAGGGCTTACGGAGTCTGGTACAACGTTTTAAGATCCGTACGGACTCCCAAGTTTGTACAAAAGTCTATAGAAAGCTTTGAGAATTGAGAATTGAGAATTGATAATTGGTAATATGGAAGGATTAAGTGAAAAAATTGCAGCAGATCTGCTGCGGATCAAAGCGGTTTTTCTGCGGCCTGCTGAACCTTTTACATGGGCAAGCGGTATTAAGAGTCCGATTTATTGCGACAACCGTTTGACATTGAGTGACGTCTCGGTGCGCGAAGACGTAGAGAACGGCTTGGCAGAACTGATTCGCATGTTTTACCCCCAGGCGGAAATATTGATGGGTACTTCCACAGCCGGCATCGCACATGCCGCTATCACTGCGACAAAACTGAATCTGCCGATGGGTTATGTGCGTTCCGGGGCTAAAGATCATGGCCGGCAGAACCAGATAGAAGGCAGACTGATACCGGGGCAGAAAGTGGTAGTGGTAGAGGACCTGATATCTACTGCAGGCAGTTGCCTTGAGGTAGTAGAAGTGCTACGGGAAGCAGGCGCAGAGGTGTTAGGCATCGTGTCGATATTCACCTATGGCATGAGAAAAGGAATAGACCGGTTGGCAGAAGCTCAAGTGGAAAACCACAGTCTGAGCAACCTCGATATTCTTGCCGAAGTGGCAACCCAAGAAGGATATATATCCGACAGAGAGAAAAATGAACTGATACAATTTAGAAATAACTTATGAGACATCTGTTAGACTCGACCGATCTCACAACCCAGGAGATTGAGAAAATCGTTCTGCGGGCATTGGATATCATTGCACATCCGCAACAGTATGCAGAGGCTTGCAAAGGCAAGAAATTAGCTACGCTTTTCTATGAACCGAGTACGCGAACACGCCTTAGTTTCACGGCAGCCATGATGGAGTTAGGCGGTCAGGTATTGGGTTTCAGTGACGCCCGTTCGTCTTCGGTAAGCAAAGGAGAGACGGTTGCTGACACAGTGCGTGTAGTGAGTGCTTTTGCCGATATTATCGCTATGCGCCATTATAAAGAAGGTGCGCCGCGGGTGGCAAGTGAGTTCAGCCGTATTCCGGTCATTAACGCCGGCGATGGCGGTCATAGCCATCCCACGCAGACAATGACGGACCTGTTGACAATCCGCCGTGAGTTAGGCCGGTTCGACCATTTGACTATTGGTCTATGCGGTGATCTCAAATATGGTCGTACCGTACATTCGCTTATCAAGGCTATGCGGCGGTATGAAGGTGTTCATTTTGTCCTCATAGCGCCGAAAGAGTTAGCTTTACCGGATTATATGAAGGCGGAGTTAGGCGATGCTTATACAGAGGTTTCCACGCTCGAAGAAGCGATGCCGGTAGTAGATGTACTTTATATGACCCGTGTGCAACAGGAGCGTTTTGCCGACAAGGACGAATACGAACGGCTCAAAGATTCGTTTATTTTGGACGAGCGCCTGATGGAACTCGGCAAACCATCCATGATTGTATTGCACCCGCTTCCACGCGTGAACGAAATCACGGTTGGCGTGGATAAAGACCCGCGTGCCGCTTATTTCCGCCAAGTGGAGAATGGCAAATACGTGCGTAAAGCTATTATATACACACTTTTGAGCGATGAATATATGCATGCCGAACCGACAGGACACCATGGCGAAACAAGTTCATGTGCCTGCCATAACGATCGTTGTATAGCTACAACCGAACCCGTAGAGCAGAAATCCTACATCGATGCGGACGGCGTGAAACGTTGTTTCTATTGTGATCATATGTTGTAACATCTAAAACCTACCGATATGTATCAAGACCGAATTATGAAAGAAGGACTCACCTTCGATGATGTATTGTTAGTTCCCGCTTATAGCGAAGTGCTGCCGCGCGAGGTATCGCTCAACGGCCGGTTCTCACGTCATATAGGGCTAAATATCCCAGTAGTAAGTGCCGCTATGGATACGGTAACCGAAGCACCTATGGCTATCGCTATCGCCCGCGAAGGTGGGATAGGTGTGATCCATAAGAATATGTCTATCGCTGAGCAAGCGGCACAAGTTCGCCGTGTCAAAAGGGCAGAGAATGGCATGATTGCTGATCCCGTGACGATATTTGAAAATCAGACTATTGGTGACGCACTCCAACTTATGGGGGAAAACCATATTGGAGGTATTCCTGTAGTGGACGAAAGACATGTGCTGGTGGGGATTGTGACTAACCGTGATTTGAGGTTCGAGACTGATATGCAACGCTCTATCAGCGAAGTAATGACCCGCGAAAATCTCGTGACGATCGCTTCTACCGATAATAAAACAATCATGGATGCGCTTCAAACCCACAAGGTAGAGAAACTGCCGGTAGTGGATAAGAACGGAAAACTGATAGGTCTTGTGACATACAAAGATATCACCAAGTTGCGCGACTATCCTAATGCCAACAAAGATGCCAAAGGGCATCTGCGATGTGCGGCAGGGGTAGGTATCACACCGGATTATATGGACCGTGTGGATGCATTGGTGAAAGAACATGTGGATGCCGTTGTATTAGACTCCGCTCACGGACACAGCAAGAATATTGTGAATGCTCTGCGCGCTATCAAGACCAAATATCCGGAGTTGGATGTCGTGGTAGGCAATATAGCTACTGCGGAGGCGGCAAAATATCTGTTGGACAACGGTGCAGACGGAATAAAGGTTGGTATCGGGCCAGGTAGTATCTGTACAACGCGTATTATTGCGGGGGTAGGTGTGCCGCAGTTGACTGCGATCTTCGAGGTCGCCGAAGTGTTGAAAGGAACGGGTGTGCCGTTGATTGCGGACGGTGGTCTGCGTTATTCCGGTGATGTAGTCAAAGCATTGGCGGCCGGAGGAAACAGCGTGATGTGCGGTTCGATGTTCGCCGGTACGGACGAAGCACCGGGCGATACCATCATCTTCAACGGACGTAAATTCAAATCCTACCGTGGTATGGGCAGTATCGAAGCTATGAAAGCCGGAAGTGCCGACCGTTATTTCCAGGGAGGAGAGAGTAATGTATCCAAACTGGTGCCGGAAGGTATCGCCGGACGTGTGCCATACAAAGGCAGTGTATGCGAGACGATATACCAACTGATAGGCGGTTTGCGCTCCGGTATGGGATATGTGGGCGCGCATAATTTAGAGGAACTGCGTCAAGCCAAGTTCGTGCGCATTACATCTGCCGGTATGTTTGAAAGCCATCCGCATGACATCACGATTACCTCCGAGGCTCCTAATTATTCACAGCAATAACCCCACGAAGGAATGCAGAAAATTATCATTTTGGATTTCGGTAGCCAGACGACTCAACTGATAGGTCGCCGCATACGCGAACTGAATACGTTTTGCGAGATACTGCCGTATAATAAATATCCGGAAGACGATCATGATGTCATTGGCGTGATTTTGAGCGGATCCCCCCTAAGCGTCTATCAGGACGATGCATTTCATATCGATCTGAGCGGTATCCGTGGCAGGCTTCCGATACTGGGCATATGTTACGGTGCACAACTGATCAGCCATATGTATGGCGGTAAGGTTGAGAGTGCCGGAACGCGTGAGTATGGGCGGCAAAAATTGCAATATATCAATCGTGAGAATCCGCTCTTTAGGAATTTTGACGAGCACTCGCAAGTATGGATGTCTCACGGCGATAGTATCACACGCCTGCCGGACGGCGCTACATGTATCGCTTCTACAGAGACCGTGGCGAATGCTGCCTATTGTATTCCCGGGGAGCACCCCATATTCGGTACTCAGTTTCATCCGGAAGTATTCCATACATTGCAAGGTACTTTGCTGTTGCGGAATTTCGTGGTTGATGTATGTGGATCAAAGCAGGAATGGAGTGCTGATGCTTTCGTGGAGACGACGGTTAAGGAACTGCGCGAACAGATAGGAAACGACCGTGTGATATTAGGTCTTTCCGGCGGCGTTGATTCATCGGTAGTAGCCGTGTTGCTTCACCGCGCTATAGGCAACAGGTTGACTTGTATCTTTGTTGACCACGGTATGCTGCGCAAAAATGAGTTCCGCGATGTAATGCGTGATTATGAGGGACTTGGGCTGAATGTGACAGGCGTGGATGCAAGTGATAAGTTTTTGAGTGACCTTGCCGGAATCACGGATCCCGAACAAAAAAGAAAGATTATAGGCCGCGATTTTGTAGAAGTCTTCAATGCGGAAGCCAAGAAGATTACGGACGCCAAATGGCTTGCGCAAGGAACAATCTATCCCGACCGTATTGAGAGTCTGAATATAACAGGCAAAGTGATAAAAAGCCATCATAATGTTGGAGGCCTGCCTAAGGAGATGCACCTTCAGCTCTGCGAACCGATTAAGTGGCTCTTCAAAGACGAAGTACGCCGTGTGGGACGCAGTTTAGGAATGCCGGAGCATTTGATCACACGACATCCTTTCCCGGGACCGGGACTGGCGGTTCGTATCTTAGGAGATATTACTCGCGAGAAAATACGAATCCTGCAGGAGGCAGACGCAATATACATCAATAATCTCCGCGAAGCCGGACTATACGACGAGATATGGCAGGCGGGGGCTATCCTGCTGAGCGAAGTGAGATCCGTAGGCGTGATGGGCGATGAACGGACGTATGAGAACCCGATAGCGCTGCGTGCAGTTACTTCCAGCGATGCTATGACAGCAGATTTTGCACACATCCCGTATGAAGTGCTGGCGAAGATAAGTAATGAGATAATTAATAAAGTGAAGGGAGTGAACAGAGTATGTTACGACATCTCGTCCAAACCACCCTCCACAATAGAATGGGAATAATAATATGAAAAACGAAGTTAATCGTGCCCATGCGGCTAAGAAAGTAGGAGTTATTATGGGTTCTGCCAGCGACCTGCCTGTAATGCAGGCGGCTATCGATACCCTCGAAAGTTTCGGTATTGACGTTGACAAACGTGTTATTTCTGCTCATCGTGCGGCGCATGCGTTGATGGAATGGGCAGAGAGTGCCGAGGATCGCGGTCTGCAAATTATCATTGCCGGAGCAGGAGGTGCTGCGCATTTGGCAGGTGTCATTGCCGGATTGACGCAACTGCCGGTGATCGGGGTTCCTGTTCGCTCTAAGACCCTTGACGGTTTGGATAGTCTGCTATCAATGGTACAGATGCCTAGCGGAATACCTGTTGCTACCGTAGCTATTGACGGCGCAAAGAATGCAGCTCTGCTGGCTGTAAGTATCTTGGCTTTGCAGGATAGGGACCTGCGCGAAAAATATATTGATTTTCGTCGCCAGCAAACAGAAAAAGTATTAGCTACCGTTATCTGATATGAACAAAAGGCTTTTTGTTGAGAAAAAAGAAGGATTCCGCGTAGAAGCAGAGAGTCTGCGTCGCGAACTGAACGAGAATCTGCAGATGCATATCCGGCATATGCGCTACCTATGTGTGTATGATTTATTCGGGTTTAGCGACGAGTTGCTGGAGCAAAGCAAATTCAGTGTCTTTGGCGAGATTGTAACAGATACCGTGACCGAATCGGTCTGTCTGGACGGCAAACAATACTTGGCTGTAGAGTATATCCCGGGCCAGTTCGATCAGCGTGCTTCATCGGCTATTGACTGCGTTCATCTGATTGACCCGAATGCAGATATAGATATCCGTTCGAGCCGTTTGCTGATTTTCGAAGATCTAATGACAGAGGATGAAATGGCGAGAATACGTCATTATTACATCAATGCGGTTGAAGCCCGTGAAAAAGACTTGAATATTCTGGAGCGACAGCAGACCGCAGATGTGAAGCCCCTTGTATCCTTAGCAGGTTTTACCGCGATGCCTAAGACGCAATATACGGACTTCTGCAAACAATGGGGATTGGCAATGAATGCGGATGATTTATCCTGTGTCGTTGATTATTTCAGCAAAGAGCATAGAGACCCGACAGAGACGGAACTGCGTATTCTTGATACTTATTGGTCCGATCATTGCAGACATACGACATTTACTACGATTCTGAAGGATATAGAAATAGAGGATTCTTTTATTAAATCGGATATATCGCAGACTTTGGACAGCGTCCGCCGTATTCGCGCGGAGTTGGGACGAGAAGAGAAACCTCTTTGCCTGATGGAACTGGCTACTATTGGTGCCCGTTATCTCAAGCAACAAGGTCTGTTGGATGACATGGAGATAAGCGAGGAGAATAACGCCTGCTCAATATTCATAGATGTGGATGTGGACGGCAAGATAGAGCGTTGGTTGTTGCAATTCAAGAACGAGACCCATAATCATCCTACGGAGATAGAGCCTTTCGGTGGTGCCAGTACTTGTCTCGGCGGAGCGATACGTGATCCTCTGTCCGGACGTGCATATGTCTATCAGGCCATGCGTGTTACCGGTGCCGGCGATATCTATGCCCCTGTGAGCGAGACTCTGGCAGGAAAGTTACCGCAACAGATTATCTCGCGCAAAGCAGCTTCCGGCTATTCGTCATATGGAAACCAGATCGGTTTGGCAACTACGCATGTCAGAGAGATTTATCATCCTTCCTATGTGGCTAAACGTCTCGAAGTCGGCGCGGTCGTAGGTGCTGTCAAAGCGGATGCAGTGCGTCGCGAAACGCCGCAAGCCGGCGATGTCATTCTGCTGTTAGGCGGACGTACCGGACGCGATGGTATCGGTGGTGCCACCGGATCCAGTAAAGAGCATACAGAGGCTTCTCTTGAGTCGTGCGGCAGCGAAGTGCAGAAAGGTAACGCACCCGAGGAAAGAAAGATTCAGCGTCTATTCCGTCGCCACGAGGTAACGAAACTGATAAAGAAATCCAATGATTTCGGCGCCGGAGGCGTGAGTGTGGCAATTGGTGAACTGGCTGACGGATTGGATATCTATCTCGACCGCGTGCCGACAAAATATTCTGGTCTGAACCCCACAGAATTGGCTATCTCGGAGTCACAAGAACGTATGGCGGTAGTAGTGGAGAAAAAGGACCAAGAGGCCTTTGAGTTTTTCTGCCATAGGGATAATATAGAAGTGACGTATGTAGCTGATGTGACTGCTACAGGGCGCATGCGCCTGTATTACAAAGGAGAAATGGTAGCTGATTTGAGCCGCGCGTTTATTGACTCGGCGGGGGCTAAGCACTATGCTCAGGCTACAATCATGCCGGTAGAAGAACGCAATCCGTTTGCGCAAACAATAGCAGGCGCAACCCTCGAGGAACGTATGTGCAACGTAATGCGTTCGGCTAATGTAACGAGTCAGAAGGGATTGATAGAGGAGTTTGATGCTACGATCGGCCGCTCTACTGTCCTGATGCCTTTTGGCGGCAAGATGCAACGTAGCGAGACTCAGGTGAGTGTGCAGAAACTGCCTACTGACGGCTTTACGAATACAGCCTCCATAATGGCCTTCGGATATAATCCGTTCATCTCGGAATGGAGCCCTTATCATGGTGCAGCATATGCGGTCGTAGAAGCGTGCAGTAAAGTCGTAGCGGCAGGTGCTGACTATAGTCATATGCGGTTCAGTTATCAGGAGTATTTCGAGCGTATGACAGAAGACCGCCATAGCTGGGGAAAACCGCTCAGTGCACTGTTAGGCGCGCTGAAAATGCAAGTGGCGTTAGGTCTGCCGTCCATTGGTGGAAAAGACTCCATGTCCGGTACATTCGAGCATATATCTGTTCCTCCAACCTTGATTGCTTTTGGCATAACAACGGTACACGCAGACAAGGTCATAAGTACGGATCTGAAGAAAGCGGGCAATAGACTCTATCTGTTGCAGCATAAGCCGTTGGCTAATTATATGCCGGATACAGATCAACTGAAGCAATTATGGACAGACACAACAAAGGCTGTTCAATCCGGTCAGATTGTTTCTGCCTATGCTATCGGCTTTGGCGGTGTATGTGAGGCGCTGGCAAAAATGTCGTTCGGCAATGAATTAGGTGCTGATATCCGCATCAATGAAGAAGACCTTTACAATTACCAATATGGTAGTATTCTGGTAGAAGCGGCGGCAGAGTTATCCATTCCGGATGCTGTCCAATTGGGATTTGTGACAGATAGCGACAGTATTGTCATTAATGGCGTAGCAATTAAACGTGATGCCCTTTATGATGCCTGCACGGAGCCGTTCAGAAAAGTATATCCGGCTACGATGGAGGCGCAGCATAAAGAATTAATGCCTGAATGTAAAAGGCTCAAACAGCATAGGCCCCTGCCGATAGCGCATGAGGATATGAAAGGCAAGAAACCGGTTGTATACATTCCCGTCTTCCCGGGAACGAACTGCGATTATGACAGTGCCAAAGCATGGCGCAGGGCTGGAGCGGAGGTGGAAGTAACAATCTTCCGTAATCTGACTGAGCAAGATGTGATTGCCTCGATTGACGAGATGGTCGCGTATATTGAGAAAGCGCAGATTCTGATGTTAGCCGGAGGATTCTCCTTAGGCGACGAACCCGATGGATCCGCTAAGTTCATTGTCTCGGTACTCAATAATAAAAAGGTGAGCCGCGCCATTGAGTCGCTTTTGGAGCGTGGTGGGCTGATTTTAGGCATATGCAACGGCTTCCAGGCGCTCATCAAATCCGGGCTGTTACCATACGGCAAGTTAGGACAAGTGACAACGGATAGTCCCACTTTGTTCCGCAATGATATTAACCGGCATGTCTCGCAGATCGTGACCACAACGGTTGCTTCTACCAACAGTCCTTGGCTTAAGGGAATGGAACTGGGAGACCTGCATACTATCGCAGTGAGTCATGGCGAAGGTAAGTTAGTGATTAGTGGAACATTGGCGAAACAACTGTTTGAAAATGGGCAGGTGGCATTCCGATATGCCGACCCGCGAACAGGGCAACCCACAATGGAATCGCCTTATAATCCTAACGGATCGTGTTATGCGATAGAGGGTCTTCTTTCTCCTGACGGGCAGATATTGGGTAAAATGGGGCATTCTGAACGTTGGGAGGAAAATGTATTTGCGAATATCGCAGGCAACAAATACCAACCACTATTCGAAAACGCAGTTAATTATTTCAAGCACAAATAAACCAAATCTTTATGGCGCAGCATTATGAAGCAGCCGGCGTAAATCTGGAAGCCGGATATGAGGTTGTAAGTAGAATAAAATCGCACGTTCGTTCGACCGTTAGACCGGGATCTATGGGATCAATCGGGGCGTTTGGGGGGATGTTTGACCTCTCCTCTTTAGGAGTGAAAGAACCTGTTCTGGTTAGCGGCACGGATGGAGTAGGCACCAAGTTGAAAATCGCTTTTGCGATGGACAAACATGATACGATCGGTATAGATGCCGTAGCGATGTGTGTCAATGACGTGTTGGCACAAGGGGCTGAACCGCTTATCTTCCTTGATTATATCGCTACGGGACATAATATTCCCGAGCAGATAGAAGCAATAGTCAGTGGCGTAGCGGAAGGTTGCCGTCAGGCCGGATGTGCGTTGGTCGGTGGGGAAACGGCTGAGATGCCGGGCATGTATCAGAACGGCGAATACGATATCGCAGGATATACTACCGGAGTGGTTGAAAAATCGAAACTGATTGACGGCTCCGGAGTGAAAGTGGGTGATGTGTTAATAGGTATATCTTCCTCCGGAGTACATTCAAACGGCTATTCATTGGTACGCAAGATAATTCGTGATGCGCAGCTCGACCTGAAAAAGGTATATCCAGAATTAGACGCTCAAAAAACTCTCGGAGAAGTATTGCTTACGCCCACGAAGATATACGTTAAACCGGTGCTGGAAGTGATCCGTAATTTGGATGTACACGGTGTAGCGCATATTACAGGAGGCGGATTTGATGAAAATATTCCGCGTATCTTCCAACCGGGACAGGGATTTTATATCGAAGAAGGCACTTGGGAGATTCTTCCTGTTTTCCGTTTTTTGGAAGAAAAAGGCCGGATACCGCACCGAGAGATGTTCAACATCTTTAATATGGGAATAGGCATGGTAATGGCTGTTTCAGAGTCGGATGCAGACAAAGTAAAGGAAATCCTAGACTTTGCAGGCGAAAAAGCACAGATTATCGGTCATGTCCAGGCCGGTGAAAACAGTATCGTAAGCAAAAACTAACAATATGGTACAAAAAAGAGCATTAGTGAGCGTCAGTGACAAAACTGGACTCGTCGAGTTTGTAAAAGGATTACAAGCTGCCAATTGGCAGATTATCGCCACCGGAGGCACACAGAAACTACTGGAAGAGAACGGAGTTAAAACCATCGGTATTAGTGAAGTAACAGGTTTTCCGGAGATATGCGATGGTCGAGTAAAGACCCTTCATCCCAAGGTACACGGCGCATTATTGGCACGCCGTGATGAACCATCTCACATGGAGGCTTTGCAGCAAAACGGAATAGGGCTGATTGACTTGGTATGCGTTAATCTGTATCCTTTCCGCCAGACGATTGCCAAAGAGGGGACTACCATGGCGGAAGCAATTGAGAAAATTGATATCGGTGGTCCGTCCATGCTTCGCTCGGCAGCTAAGAACTGGAATGACGTAACGGTGGTATGTGATCCGGATGATTACACCCGTGTACTGAGTGAAATACAGGCGGAAGGAAACACCAAGAAGGAGACCCGGCTTGAACTGAGCGCCAAGGCATATACCCACACTGCAGAATATGATATGTGCATTGCCACCTATATGCGCAAAGCTGCCGGACTGAATGAGAAACTGTTCCTGGAATACGATCTCAAACAAGGCCTGCGCTACGGTGAAAACCCGCATCAGGATGCCAAGTTCTATGCCGCAACGGAACATGTACCATTTTCGTTGGCTTCTGCCCGCCAGCTCCATGGAAAAGAGTTGTCGTATAACAACATACAGGATGCCAATGCGGCGCTGAATATTGTGCGGGAGTTTGGTCAGACGCCTTTCTGTGTAGGCCTCAAACATATGAACCCATGCGGGGCTGCTGTCGGGAAAAATGGCTTGGAGGCATGGACAAAAGCATATGAGGCGGACAAAGTGTCAATCTTCGGCGGTATAGTAGCTACCAATTGCGTGGTGGACAAAGAGATGGCAGAACAGATGAAACCGATCTTCCTTGAGATCATCATGGCTCCGTCATTCACGCAGGAAGCATTGGATGTATTGACGGTCAAAAAGAACCTGCGTCTTTTGGAAGTAGATATGGCGCCTGTGGAGACCAAGCAGATGCAGTATGTATCGGTAAACGGCGGCATGCTGGTACAGCAATTAGATACTCAAACAATTCGTCTGACAAACGACATGTGTGTCACGGAGACCAAACCGAGCGATGCGCAGATGAGCGATATGCAGTTCGGATGGCAGATTGTGAAACATGTCAAATCCAATGCGATCGTGGTCGTAAAAGATGGCCGCACATATGGCGTAGGAGCCGGTCAAATGAATAGAGTAGGTTCTGCCGCTATTGCTCTTAAACAGGCGCAAGAGTCCCTGGCCGCAGAAGGAAAAGATATCAAAGATGCAGGACTGGTAATGGCTTCGGACGGGTTCTTCCCGTTTAGCGATTGCGTGGAGAGTGCAGCAGAATATGGAATTAAAGCAATAGTGCAACCTGGCGGCAGTGTTCGTGATGCAGAAAGTATCGAAGCCGCGAACAGTCATCATATCACAATGCTCTTCTCGGGCATGCGTCATTTTAAACACTAATGAAAAAGAACGTCTTGGTTATAGGATCCGGCGGCAGGGAACACGCGATAGTGTATCAACTGAGCCGCAGTAAGTATGTGGAGCATATTTACTGCGCACCGGGAAATGCCGGAATTGCACAGTTGGCTGAATGTGAGGATATTGCCGATACAGATGTGGAGCAACTGCTCACCTTTGCTGAAACGCATAAGATAGATCTTTGTGTCATAGGGCCGGAAGCAGCTTTGGCGGCAGGCGTAGCGGACGCATTCCGTGAAGCGGGCATACCCGTATTCGGTCATTCGAAGGCAGCCACGCAGATTGAAGCCAGCAAGGAGTTTGCCAAAGAAATTATGGCTAAATATAATATACCGACAGCGGCTTATCGCAGTTTCGCGGATTATGACGAAGCGATGCAGTATGTGCGTTCGCGCAATTCGTATCCTGCTGTGCTCAAATACGACGGCTTGGCTGCCGGTAAGGGAGTGGTTATTGCCAAAGACGAGCAAGAGGCATCGGACACTTTACGCGACATGCTGGTCGGTGAAGCGTTCGGAAAAGGCAAAGTGGTCATTGAGGATTTTCTCCAAGGTCCGGAGTTCTCCTTTATGGCTTTTGTACATCATAATCAGGTGTATCCAATGCCGTTGAGCCAGGATCATAAGCGTGCTTATGACGGGGATGAAGGTCCTAATACCGGTGGAATGGGAGCTTATACGCCACTGCCGTTTATATCTGCCGAAGAAGAACAATGGGCACTGGAGCACATTTTGCAACCTGTTGCAGAGGCAATGGTAAAGGAAGGAAAACCGTTGACAGGAGTACTCTATGGCGGCTTGATGAAGACGGCTGATGGAATAAAAGTTATTGAGTTCAATGCCCGTTTCGGTGATCCTGAAACAGAAGTGGTACTGCCGTTAATGGAAACAGATGCTTATACTGTTTTCCATGCTATCGCCACTGGTGAGACTTTGGAGGCTGTTCATTGGCGCAAACAAGCTACAGTTGGAGTCGTCATGGCATCATGTGGCTACCCGGGCGCATATGCCAAAGGGGCAGAGATAACCGGAGTGGAAGATTTTGACGGCTTGGTATTGCATATGGGGACGAAACGGAAAGAGGGAAAACTGTTGACTAACGGCGGGCGTGTGTTGATGTGTATTGCGCATGGTGAGGATATCAAACAAGCGCAGCGCAATGTGTACGATGAAATAAAGAAAATCAATTGCACAAACTTGTTTTACAGAAAAGATATAGCACACTGGGCATTATGATCATTGACGGAAAACAAATAGCGCAACAACTGAAGGAAGAGCTGCGCGGGCAAGTCGCCGTTCTTACCGGGAAATATGGCCGCAAACCATGTTTGGATGTAATCATAGTGGGGCAGAACCCGGCCAGCATGTCGTATGTGAAAAGTAAGATTAAAGCCACGGAATATTGCGGCTTTGATGGCGAACTGATTCAATTACCGGAGACAACAAGTCAGGAAGAACTGCTTCGTGTTATTGCAGAACGAAACGGAAAGGACGATGTGGATGGAATATTGGTGCAATTGCCATTACCGAAGCATATTGACGAACAGACGGTGATTGAAGCAATTGCTCCGGAAAAAGATGTGGACGGCTTTCATCCCTCCAATGTTGCCGGACTATGGCTGAATCAGCCGGCAATAGTGCCATGCACACCGCTCGGTATTATCGCTTTATTGGAACAAACTCATGTTGACCTCGGAGGACGACATGCAGTGGTGGTAGGGCGCAGCAACATCGTGGGAAAACCGATAGCCAAACTGTTATTGGATAAGAACTGCACCGTAACAATAGCACACAGCCGTACGAAAGATCTGGCTGCTATATGCCGCAAGGCGGATATTTTGATAGTGGCTGTAGGTCGTCCGCGGATGATTACGGCAGATATGGTCAAGCAAGGCGCTATTGTCATCGATGTAGGTATTAATCGTCTGGAAGACGGCAGACTAGTAGGAGATGTTGATTTTGAGACTGTGGCTCCTATTGCCGGTGCTATTACTCCTGTCCCGGGCGGCGTAGGGCCCATGACCATTACAATGCTCATGCGCAACACGATAGAATGTTATAAAAAACGTATTAACAAATAATTGGTACAAAAATGAAATTCGGAACTCCACTCACTCCCATTGCTACACGCGCATTGTTGCTTGGTAGCGGCGAACTGGGCAAAGAAGTCACTATTGAACTTCAACGTTACGGCGTAGAAGTAATCGCATGTGACCGTTATGCGAACGCACCGGCTATGCAGGTGGCGCATCGCTCGTATGTATTCAATATGCTGGACGGTAACCGCCTGCGTGAGATTATTGAAGCAGAGCAGCCTTCGCTTATTATTCCCGAAGTGGAAGCTATTGCCACTCCGACATTGGTAGAACTGGAAAAAGAAGGCTACCGTGTGATTCCGACGGCAAAAGCCGCTTTCCTCACCATGAACCGCGAGGCGATACGTCGTATGGCATCCGAGGAATTGCATTTGCCTACAGCACCGTACAAGTTCGCTGATAATCACGATGAGTTTATCGCGGCTGTAAAGGAGATTGGTATCCCCTGTGTGGTTAAACCTATCATGTCTTCTTCAGGACACGGACAATCTACTATTCGTACAGAAGCAGACATGGAGATGGCATGGGCCATTTCACAGGAGGGGGGACGTGCCGGTGCAGGCAGAGTCATTGTGGAAGGATTTATTCATTTTGACTATGAGATTACTTTGCTGACAGTACGTCATTCCGGCGGCACTACGTTCTTGCAACCTATTGGTCACCACCAGGTGGACGGAGACTACCGTGAATCATGGCAGCCGCAGGCAATGGCAACGGAGGCACTACTGCAAGCTCAGCATATCGCAAAAGAGGTAACAGACGCATTAGGAGGATATGGTATTTTCGGTGTGGAGATGTTTGTACAAGGAGATAAAGTTATTTTCTCTGAGGTCAGCCCGCGGCCGCATGATACAGGTATGGTGACTATGATTAGCCAGGATCTGAGTGAATTCGCGCTGCATGCACGCGCTGTCTTAGGGCTCCCTGTTCCGGAGATCCGCTTCTTCCAACCTTCAGCAAGTAAGGCTATCGTAATTGAAGGAGAAGGCAAAGAAGTGTTTTTTGAGGGTATAGAGAAGGCTTTGGCAATCCCGGGTGTCCAACTCCGTTTGTTCGGAAAACCGGAAGTACATGGGCATCGACGTTATGGAGTAGTTCTGGCTACAGACGAATCGGTTGAAAAGGCACTTGCTAAAGTCGAGCAGGCGTATAAATGCATTTCCTATAACGTAAAATAATCATGATAGATCGTTATTCGCGCGCAGCAATGCGCAATATATGGACAGAGCAGAATAAGTTCCAAGCTTATCTGGAGGTAGAGATACTCGCAGCTGAAGCTTGGTCTGAGTTGGGGATTGTTCCCAAAGACGATGTGGCCAAACTGCGTGCTAATGCATCATTTGATGTGGATCGCATCCATGAGATAGAGGAGATCACACGCCATGATGTAGTGGCTTTTACTCGTACGGTCAGCGAATCGCTGGGTGAGGAACGCAAATGGGTACATTACGGACTGACTTCGACCGACGTGGTTGATACGGCCAATGGATATTTGCTCAAGCAAGCGAATTCCATTCTGCGTGATGACCTGCAACAATTCATGGCTGTGCTGCAGAAACGGGCCAACGAGTTCAAATATACTCCGGTTATCGGGCGTACGCATGGTATGCACGCGGATGTCACATCATTTGGTCTTAAATGGGCTTTATGGTATGCCACGATGCAGCGCAACATGGAGCGGTTTGAGATGGCTGCGAAAGGTGTCGAGGCCGGCAAACTGTCAGGAGCAGTAGGGAATTATGCTAATATCCCGCCTTTCATCCAGCAATATGTCTGCGAGCATCTGGGTATTGAATCGGCTAAAATCGCAACACAGGTGTTGGGACGTGACAGGCATGCATTCTATTTGTCTTCTTTGGCCGTTATTGCAGGATCTTTGGAGCAAATAGCGCTGGAGATACGTAATATGCAGCGTCAGGAGGTAAGGGAAGTGGAGGAAGCTTTCCGCAAAGGACAGAAAGGGTCATCCGCTATGCCGCATAAGCGCAATCCTATTTCTTCTGAAAACATATGCGGATGCGCGCGAGTGATGCGCGGCTATATGTGTACGGCATCTGAAAACATCGCGTTATGGCACGAACGGGATATTTCGCATTCTTCTACCGAGCGGATTGTTTTACCGGATGCTACGATGTTGTTGGATTATATGCTGGCAAGGTTGATGAATATCTTGGATAACCTGGTGGTTTATCCCGAGAATATGCTTCATAATATCGGTCTGACACACGGCGCAATTTTCGCACAACGGGTGATGAACGCACTGATAGAGAAAGGATTGGTACGTGAGCAGGCATATGATCTGGTGCAGCCTGTGGCAATGCGTACGCTGATGGAGGGGGGGCAGATGCAGGAACTGCTCAAGAGTACGCCTGAAGTAATGCGATATTTGTCGGCGCAGGAAATAGACAACTGTTTCACACTCGATTATTACATGAAAAATGTAGATTATATCTTTAACCAATTAGGCATATGAAAAAAGCAGACATTCTTTTAGGACTCCAATGGGGGGATGAGGGGAAAGGCAAAATGGTGGATGTACTGACTCCGAAGTATGATATTATTGCCCGCTTCCAAGGAGGTCCGAACGCCGGGCATACCCTTGAATTTGAAGGGCAGAAATACGTCCTGCGTAGTATTCCTTCCGGTATCTTCCAAGGCGGCAAAGTCAATCTGATAGGCAATGGTGTTGTGTTGGATCCGGTTTTGTTCCAAAAGGAAGCGGAAGAATTGGCGCAATCCGGTCATAACTTACATGACCGCTTGTATATTTCCAAGAAAGCGCACCTGATTCTGCCGACTCATCGTATCCTGGATCAGGCAAACGAAGCAGCTAAGGGTAAGGCCAAGATCGGTACGACAGGAAAAGGTATTGGACCGACATATACGGACAAGGTGAGCCGTAACGGGTTGCGTGTAGGCGATATTCTTGATGGCTTTTCCGAGAAATATGCGCTGGCACGTGCCCGCCATATTGACATGATCAACGGTCTCAATGCCTCTGCTGTTGCTAATGGCGGAACTCCTGTGTCATTAGAGGGACTTGAAGCACTCGAAAAAGAGTGGATGCAGGCTATTGAATACCTGCGTACGTTCCGTTTTGTTGACAGCGAGCATTTCGTCAACAAAGCGCTTAGTGCAGATCAATCGATCTTATGTGAAGGCGCACAAGGATCGTTGCTGGATATTGATTTCGGCTCTTATCCCTTTGTGACTTCCAGCAATACGGTTTGTGCCGGAGCATGCACCGGTCTCGGATTGGCGCCAAGCCGGATTGGAGAAGTGTATGGTATTTTCAAAGCCTATTGTACGCGTGTAGGCTCAGGACCTTTCCCGACAGAGCTGTTTGATGAAACGGGCAAGAAGATCCGCGCAATAGGGCATGAGTACGGTGCGGTTACCGGACGTGAACGCCGTTGCGGATGGATTGATCTTGTTGCGCTGCGATATACTATCATGCTCAACGGGGTAACACAACTGCTGATGATGAAATCCGATGTGTTGGATACGTTCCCTGTTGTCAAAGCTTGCACGGCTTATCGAATCAACGGAGAAGTGACGCGTGATTTCCCGTTCTCTATTGATAAGAATGTAGAGCCTGTGTACGAGGATTTCCCCGGATGGCAGACGGATTTGACACACTGCACCAAGCAGGAGGAACTACCGCAAGCATTTATCAACTATGTTAATTTCTTGGAACGCGAATTGGCTACTCCTATTAAGATAATTTCAGTAGGTCCGGATCGCGAAGCAACTATATGGAGATAATGAAAAACGAAGTTAATCGTGCCACATTGGCTAAGAAAAAAGCAATTTTACGGCTCAGTGACGGTACTGCCTTTGAAGGTTATAGTTTTGGAGCTGATGTACCTGTGAGCGGAGAGGTGGTATTCAATACTGCGATGGTGGGGTATCCGGAATCGCTTACTGACCCGAGCTATGCAGGCCAACTGATGACCATTACTTTCCCGTTGGTAGGAAACTACGGTGTGCCGGAGTTTTCTTTCCGTCCGGATGGATTAGCCACTTTCATGGAGAGTGACCGTATCTATGCGAGAGCGATTATTTGCAGTGAGTACAGCGGGGAATTCAGCCATTGGAACGGTCATGAGACGCTTGCCGAATGGCTCAAACGCGAGAATATTCCGGGCATTACGGGTATTGATACGCGCGCATTGACGATGCTGCTCCGTGAGCATGGCGTGATGATGGGGTCGATTGAAATAGAAGGCTGTGCGCCGGCACCGGAAGCGCAATACGAGGATGTCAACTTTGTTGCGCAGGTTTCGTGCAAACAAGTTATCCGCTATAATGAGGGCAAAGCGAAAAAGGTCATTCTTGTGGATTGCGGTGTGAAACATAATATTATACGGTGTCTCATCAACCGGGGGCTGGAAGTGATACGTGTGCCATGGGATTATGATTTCAATACGATAGAGGCAGACGGTCTTTTCCTCTCCAATGGACCGGGTAATCCGGATACCTGTCAGGTATTGGTGGATCATATCAAGACATACATGAAATTCCATAAACCTATAGCCGGTATATGTATGGGTAACCAGTTGCTGGGTAAGGCTGCAGGAGCGACTATATATAAGTTGCCGTATGGTCATCGTTCGCACAACCAACCGGTACGAATGGTAGGCACTGACCGTTGTTTTATAACTTCGCAAAACCACGGCTATGCAGTGGATGCAAATACATTACCGGAAGAGTGGGAACCGTTGTTTGTCAATATGAATGATGGGTCTAACGAAGGTATCAGACATAAATCGGAGCCTTGGTTCTCTGCACAGTTCCATCCGGAGGCTTGTTCCGGACCGGTGGATACAGAGTTCTTATTTGATGATTTCGTAAAGCTTCTAAACCAATAATTGTATCGATATGAAATTTGAAAACATACATAAAGTATTAGTTCTTGGCTCAGGTGCTCTTAAAATCGGCGAAGCCGGTGAATTCGATTATTCGGGCTCCCAGGCGCTTAAAGCTCTTCGTGAAGAAGGAATAGAGACCGTACTGATCAATCCTAATATCGCTACAGTACAGACATCCGAAGGAGTAGCGGATCATATCTATTTCTTGCCGGTTACCCCTTATTTCGTTGAGCGTCTGATAGAGAAAGAGCGCCCGGACGGCATTCTGCTTTCCTTCGGCGGACAGACAGCCCTCAACTGCGGGGTCGCTCTTTATCGCTCCGGGGTGTTGGAAAAATATAATGTGCAAGTATTAGGAACGCCGGTAGAGACAATTATCAATACGGAAGACCGCGAACTTTTCGTACGTCAATTGGACCAGATTGAGGTCAAGACGATTAAATCCGAAGCATGTGAAACCATAGAAGAGGCTCGTCGTGCCGCAACTGAATTGGGGTATCCGGTTATTATCCGTGCTGCGTACGCTTTGGGTGGTCTTGGCTCGGGATTCTGCGACAACGAGCAGGAGTTGGATAGGTTGGCGGAGAAAGCTTTCTCGTTCTCGCCGCAGGTCCTGGTGGAGAAGTCACTCAAGGGGTGGAAAGAGATTGAGTACGAAGTAGTGCGTGACCGCTATGACAACTGTATTACGGTATGTAATATGGAGAATTTTGATCCGCTGGGAATACATACCGGTGAATCCATTGTGATAGCGCCCTCTCAAACGCTCACCAACTCTGAATACCATAAACTGCGCGCTCTTGCTATCCGCATCATCCGCCATTTAGGGATTGTGGGAGAATGTAATGTGCAGTATGCCTTTGATCCTGAATCGGAAGACTACCGCGTTATTGAGGTTAACGCACGTCTCAGCCGTTCTTCTGCCTTGGCGTCCAAGGCAACCGGCTATCCTCTTGCGTTTGTTGCAGCAAAGTTAGGCCTCGGATATGGTCTGTTTGAACTCAAGAACTCCGTTACGCAATCCACTTCCGCTTTCTTCGAGCCTGCGCTGGATTATGTGGTATGCAAGATACCTCGTTGGGATTTGGGTAAGTTCCGCGGGGTAAACCGTGAACTTGGTAGCTCCATGAAATCCGTAGGTGAAGTAATGGCAATAGGCCGTACTTTCGAAGATGCAATTCAGAAAGGTCTAAGAATGATCGGGCAGGGAATGCATGGTTTTACGGAAAACAAAGACCTTCATGTGGATGATCTGGATGCGGCGCTCAAGGCGCCTACGGACAAGCGCATTTTTGCTATTGCACAAGCGATGTATGAGGGCTATAGCGTAGAGCGGATACATAAACTGACGAAGATTGATAATTGGTTCCTGCAGCGCCTGGAGCACATCATTCAATGGGATCTCAAACTCAGACAGACGGGTGGGTTGGAACATCTGTCGCATGACCTCCTTCTGCGCGCCAAACAGTTGGGATTCTCGGATTTCCAGATTGCACGGGCTGTTGGATTAGGCAAGCAGATGCCGATGGATCAAGCGGTCATTAAGATGCGTGAATTCCGTAAGAACATGGGCGTACTGCCGGTCGTAAAACAGATAGACACGTTGGCAGGAGAGTTCCCCGCACAGACCAATTACCTCTATTTGACTTATAGTGGCATAAAGAACGATGTGCATTATACGGGAGACCATAAATCAATTATTGTATTGGGTTCCGGCGCATACAGGATCGGTTCGTCTGTAGAGTTTGACTGGTGCGGAGTACAGGCTCTGAATACCATCCGCAATAATGGGTTCCGCTCGGTTATGATCAATTATAACCCCGAGACTGTTTCTACGGATTATGATGTGTGTGACCGCCTCTATTTCGATGAACTCACGTTTGAGCGCGTGATGGATATCATTGAACTGGAGAACCCGCAAGGAGTGATCGTCTCCACCGGAGGGCAGATCCCAAACAATCTGGCGATGAAACTGGACAAACAGCAAGTTCCTATCTTGGGCACTTCGGCAAAATCCATTGATAACGCAGAGGATCGGGATAAATTCTCTGCAATGCTGGACCGTATCGGAGTGGATCAGCCGGAATGGAGTGCTTTGACCTCGATGGACGATGTAGAAAAGTTCATTGAGAGGGTAGGATATCCTGTCCTTGTACGTCCGTCTTATGTCCTTTCCGGAGCAGCGATGAATGTCTGCTCCAACGAGGAGCAACTGCATAAGTTCCTGCAACTGGCAGCCAAAGTGTCGAAAGAGCATCCTGTGGTTATTTCCAAGTTCATGACCAATACCAAAGAAGTGGAGATGGATGCTGTTGCGCGCGACGGAGAGATAATAGCATATGCTATCTCCGAGCATGTGGAGTTTGCCGGAGTCCATTCGGGTGATGCTACGATCATGTTCCCCGCGCAGAAACTATATGTAGAGACCGTACGCCGTATAAAACGTATTTCCGGTAGGATAGCGCGTGAACTGAATATCTCCGGACCGTTCAATATCCAATACTTGGCGCGGGAGAATGAGATCAAAGTAATCGAGTGCAATCTTCGTGCATCACGGTCGTTCCCGTTTGTGAGCAAAGTGCTGAAGATCAATCTCATAGATCTCGCAACTCGTATCATGCTTGGGCTGCCTATCGAGCGACCCCACAAATCGCTCTTTGATTTTGACTATGTGGGAGTAAAAGCCTCGCAGTTCTCTTTTAACCGACTTCAGGATGCCGATCCTATACTGGGAGTGGACATGGCTTCTACCGGCGAAGTGGGATGCCTTGGAGAAGACGCAAGTTGTGCGCTCCTCAAATCGCTGTTATCGGTAGGAATGCGTATTCCTAAGAAGAATATTCTTTTCGCCATAGGCGGACCGAAACAGCGTGCGCATCTTCTGGATGTTATCAAGAGACTTGTACTACGCGGCTATACCATCTACGCCACGGGAGGTACAAGTGAGTTCCTCAACGGGGTAGGCGTGCCTAATATCCGGGTGTACAAGAAAGAGCATCTGGATGAATTCGGCCAGCTGAAACAACCGATCGTCTCTAATCTGATGCATAACAAACAGATTGAGTTGTTTGTCGGCATACCTGTAGATACCTTGGCGGACACGGTGCATGACAGCTATTACCAGATGCGGCGTACGGCGGTGGACCTCAATATACCGTTGATCACCAACGCACGGTTGGCAGAGGCATTCATCAATGCTTTCCTTGATGTGCCGCTGGATACGCTTGCTATCAGAGAGTGGAGCGAGTATAAGTAATCCGTAATTTTAATTCGTAATTCGATATAATATGAACGCATTAACATCAACCAATTTTTCTTTTCCCGGTCAAACGAGTGTCTATCATGGCAAAGTACGTGATGTCTATTTCATTGGCGACAACCTGCTTTGTATGGTAGCAACAGACCGCATCTCTGCTTTTGACGTCATTCTGCCGGAGGGAATCCCCTTCAAGGGACAGATCCTCAACCAGATTGCGGCTAAGTTTCTGAATGAGACGAGGGATATAGTGCCTAACTGGCTGTTAGCTACTCCGGATCCGATGGTTTCTATCGGCTATCGTTGCAAGGGCTATCCGGTTGAAATGATTGTACGCGGCTACCTCTGCGGATCTGCCTGGAGGGCATACAAAGCCGGTGCACGGGAGATATGCGGGGTTAGACTGCCGGAAGGGATGAGAGAGAATGAGAAGTTCCCGACTCCTATTATCACACCTACTACCAAAGCGGAGATAGGTACCCATGACGAGGATATCTCACGCGAAGAGATCCTTGCGCGCGGATTGGTGCCGGAGAATGAGTACAGGCAGATAGAGCAGTATGCGTTGGCGCTCTTTGCCAGAGGTCAGGAGATAGCCGGGAAACATGGACTCATCCTGGTTGACACCAAATATGAGTTCGGCTCGTGCAACGGACAAGTGATGCTGATGGATGAGGTACATACGCCTGATTCAAGCCGCTATTTCTATGCTGAGGGCTATGCGGAACGGTTTGAAGCGGGAGAACCGCAGCGCCAGCTGTCCAAAGAGTTCGTCAGAGAATGGCTCATGAACAATGGTTTTCAAGGCAAAGAGGGACAGCAGGTTCCGGAAATGACTCCTGCTGTGGTGCAATCGATCACGGATCGTTATGTGGAACTGTACGAAGGTATTACAGGGGACACGTTCGTGAAAGAGGAAACCTGTGATTTAGCAACACGCATTGAGAATAATATCAATGCTTATCTGAAGAAATAAATTTTCAATAAGTAAACAATAATAATTAGTCTGTTTCCCTCTCATCGGCTTAGAGGGTTCCCGACGGGCGCTAACGTAGTGCACCCGGTGGGAAGAGCGGAGGCATCGGTTGCCCGTTTATTTAGCGGAGCGGTATAAACCAATGCACACCGATTGCCGAACGCGATATGGCAGGTTTTTTTGGAACAATTAGTACTACTCCCTGTGCTGCGGATGTATTTTATGGAACCGATTATCATTCGCATTTAGGCACACGCCGTGGCGGAATGGCTACTTTTGATAAGGAAACGGGGCATTTCAACCGGGTGATACACTCTATCTCCCAGGCTTCCTTCCGGACCAAGATGGAGGATGAATTGCCGAAATTCATTGGCAATGCAGGAATTGGAATTATCTCGGACACGGATGCTCAACCGCTTCTGTTCAATTCGCATCTCGGGCGTTTTGCGCTTTCTACGGTGGGTAAGATTGCTAATCTGGATGCGCTGGCGGAAGAGGCTCTGGAGTGCAATATGCATCTGTCGGAGTTTTCTTCGGGAAAGGTTAATCCTACGGAGTTAGTAGGGCTGATGATTATTCAGAAACCTACGCTGGAAGAAGGAATACGCTATGCCCAGGAGAAAATCAAAGGCTCGCTCTCTTTGATGCTTCTTACCGAGAACGGCATTGTGTGCGCGAGGGATCTGTGGGGACGGACGCCTTTGATCATCGGGCAGAAGGAAGGGGCTTTCTGTGCGGCAAGTGAACCGTCTTCTTTTTACAATCTCGGTTATACCAAACTCCGGGATCTGGGACCGGGTGAGATTGTGCGTCTGTACGCCGATAGAGTAGAGTTGCTTGTGCCGCCTATGCCGGACCATATGCAGATATGTTCGTTCTTATGGGTTTACTACGGTTTCCCTACATCCTCATTCGAAGGACGTAATGTGGAGGATGTCAGAAACTATATCGGTTTCGCAATGGGCAAAGAAGATGACACACGGGTGGATTGCTGTTGCGGCGTGCCGGATTCGGGTATCGGTATGGCTATCGGTTATTCGGAGGGGCATAATGTGCCGTACCGCCGCGCTATATCAAAATATACGCCTACATGGTCCCGCTCGTTCATGCCGACCAATCAGAACATGCGCAGCCTGGTGGCTAAAATGAAATTGATCCAGAATAATGCTATCTTGCGCGACAGAAGGGTGTTGCTTTGCGACGATTCTATTGTGCGCGGCACGCAACTGAGGGATAACACCCGCTGTCTGCTGGACGGAGGAGCCAAAGAGATACATATGCGTGTGGCATGTCCTCCGCTCGTGTACGGGTGTCCGTTCATCAATTTCTCGGAGTCCAAGTCCGTGATGGAACTTATCACGCGGCGTGTTATTGCGGAACTGGAAGGACCGGAAGCAGCCGCTGACGATGAGAGAGTAAAAGCTTATACTGTTACTGATTCGGAGGAATACAAGCGGATGGTGGATTGTATTGCTGAGAAGTTCGGACTGCAGTCGCTGCGTTTTACCAAGTTGGAGACCCTCATACGGGCTATCGGGTTGCCGCGCAGCCATGTCTGTACCCATTGCTTCGACGGATCCTCCGCGCACACATTGTGAATTTTGAATTTTGAATTATATATGCAAGTATCTAATCGTATTTTTAAGATTGAAGCCTCGCAGAGTCTGGTCATGGCTGCTCGTGCGAAGGCGATGAAAGCCGCAGGTGTCGATGTGGTTAGTATGTCTTTGGGTGAACCGGATATGGATACTCCGGAACATGTACGTCGCGCCGCACAGGAGGCGGTGGACAACCACTGGTCGCATTATGGACCCGTGGCGGGTATTCCGGCTTTGAGAGAAGCGGTTGCGGGCTATCAGAACTCAATCACGGGAAATGCTATCCCGTGGATTGCGGATGACGTGCTGGTGTCGGCGGGAGCTAAAATGGCAATTTATAACGCCATACAGGCTGTTGTCAACCCCGGAGACGAGGTGGTTATTCCTACGCCCAGTTGGGTTAGTTATAGCGAGATGGTCAAACTGGCGGAAGGTGTTGTAGTGCCGGTACAGACGGATTTCGAGAACCGCTATTGTCTGACGCCTGCGCAACTGAGAGCGGCTCTTACGCCTAAAACACGCATGGTCATTCTTTGTTCGCCGAATAACCCTACGGGCAGTGTCTATTCGGGAGAGGAGTTGGACGCGCTGGTGAATGTATTACGCGATTTTCCGGAGGTCTATATCCTTTCCGATGAGATTTATAACGAACTGGCGTACGGAGTTGTTCCTCCTTCCTTCTCGCATTTCTCGGACTTGGCGGAACGCCTTATCATCATCAACGGAGTAAGCAAAGCCTATGCCATGACCGGCTATCGTCTGGGTTGGCTTATGTCTAAAAACAAAGCTTTTGTCAATGCCTGCATCCGCTTGCAGGGACAACAAATCACATGCGCAACCATGATCGCGCAAAAAGCAGCGGAGGCGGCGCTGACCGGAACGAAGGAGTGTGTGGAAGAAATGAGACAGGTCTTCGCGAAACGCCGGGAGCTGATTCGTTCGCTTACGCAGAAGATACCGGGACTCAAGTTCCATGAACCGCAGGGGGCTTTCTATCTCTTCCCGGATGTGAGTGCATGGGGGACGGGAGACGAAGTGGCGGAGCGCTTGTTAGAAGAGGCGCATGTGGCGGTTGTGCCCGGGTCGGCGTTCGGATGCCCGAACTGCATCCGGCTCTCTTATGCCATCAGCGAGGAAGAAATACGGACTGCTATGGATAGAATAGCAAACCTCTTAAATAATTGGAAAAAATGACCATACACCAATTTCTTCCCCCCTTCAAGGGGGAGTCGGAGGGGGCCTTCACTTCCTCCCTTTGGGCAGGAATTCTCATCGCTATCGCAGGGTGGGGGTTTCTGGCTAATCCGGTGTTGGGTATGTTCCTGTTCTGCGTAGGACTGATTGCGGTGGTCAAATACCGCGCAAAGTTATACACGGGAACGGCAGGATTTCTGACTTCCTGGAAGGAACTGCTGCCTCTCTTGTTAATCCTGCTGGGTAATATTATCGGCTGTCTGGCAGTAGCATCCGTTTCCCTTTTCTCGCCTTTAGCGCTGCCGGAAGCGGCGACGAAGGTTATTACTGCGCGGCTGGAGACAGGATGGCTCGGTACAGGATTTCTGGCAATAGGTTGCGGTTTGTTGATGTCGCTGGCAGTGGATTACGCAAGACGGAACAGAGATTTCTCGGATTGGCTGCCGTTGCTATTCGCAGTGCCGGCATTCATCCTCTGCGGTTTCCCGCACTGTGTCGCGGATGCGTTTTATTGCTGCGTTTATCTGCTTAATGCCACAGACATCACCTTGGGACCAATGATAGCGTATTACACTTCTATCGTCCTGGGTAATTTCGTGGGCTGTAACCTCTACCGCCTTTTCACCTCCCCTTCCGTCCCCAAAAACTCCTAACCCCAACTCAACTTCCAACTCCCAACTCCCAACTCCCAACTCCTAACCCCAACCCAAATGTCTTCCTTCGTACATCCTCCCTCTTTTCCCCCCCCGTTTTAGCCCGTTCCTTTTTGTCTGCCCATTTCGTCTATTGTCCCGCATGGTATGCGGGTTGTCCCTTTCGGTGGCATTTTTGCCGCCGTCTTTTTCTATGTCTATTGTGCCGCCTCCTCTCTTTTTTTTGTCAAAAAATTTGCATATTCCAAATATTTTTTGTATCTTTGCACCCGAAATGAAGTCCGAATCGACCCTAAATAAGGCCCGCATAAGGGTAGCTTCGAGGTTGTCCTAGACTTTGTTCGACGCATATACTACACAATAGACTGAAAAACAGCACATTACGCGCCATGGCAATGCACTTGAAAACAAAGGTAATGGACCGCTTGAAGTCTTCTGGATATGAGTTTGTCTCACTTCCGGCGGGAAGTACGCCTCATAAACGGGGTGTACACTATTTCCGTTGCTATGTGGGTGTGGAGGCCATATGGGGTGCGATGGACATGGTGAAAGAAGGTCGGAAGTGCCGGAAGCGCATTGTGGTAAGACCTTCGCGTTTCCGGGCAGGGTTGCATGAGTTATATACGTACCATTTTCCGAAACGCTGGTCTGCGGCGTGTGTCGCGAACCGCGAACTGATCAAAGAGGCGCAGCGTCAGGCGCACGCACTCGAACACGACCATTCTATCGAAGCCCTCGAATGGCGTGTGCGGTTCTTCAACCATTATTTCCGGGTCTTCAAAGGCGGTGCGAAACCCGAAGAGGGCATGAAACCGTACTCCCGTTTCTACCAATATACCTACGTCGCGATTTATCGCCAACTGCAAGCGGAGCGCAAGAAAGCGCAGGAGCCGGAGCCTGTCTCTTTTGAACCGGTAGAGCCGGAGCAACCCTTCCGCCTCCAGCGGCACACCTTCAAGACCGCTGCAAACAGCGTTTTAGACATTTTTACCAGCCCCAACGACACCTCTTTGGAAGCCAATCTGCCGCCTCCGATATAAAAAAATCGCCCAAACTCTTGCATATGTAACAAAAAAGCAGTACTTTTGCAGGCGATTATGGAGACGATATATTTTGCAGGAGGGTGTTTCTGGGGAATGGAACATTTCTTCCAACAGGTTCAAGGTGTGGTTCGTACAGAGACAGGCTTCGCGAACGGAAACGAAGATCTGCCTGCTCCTACATACGAACAGGTCTATACGGATACCACCGGTTATGCGGAGACGGTGAAGGTGGAATACGATGAGCAGCACGTCTCGCTGGCTTTTCTCACGCGTATGTTCTTTGCTGCGATCGACCCGCTTTCGCTTAACAAGCAGGGGGAAGACGAGGGCACGCGTTACCGGACGGGTGTGTATTATCTGTCGGAGGAACAAAAGGCGGTCATTGAGTCCGTCTTTGCGGAAGAACAGAAGAAATATACCGAGCCGATGAAGGTCGAGCTCCTGCCGCTGAGGAACTATTATCCGGCGGACGAGTACCACCAAGACTACTTGAACAAACATCCGGACGGGTACTGCCATCTGCCGCTTTCGCTCTTCCGCTGGGCGAGAAAGGTGAAAGGTGAAAGATGAAAGGTGAAAGGTGAGAGGTGAAAGGTGAAAAATGAAAGTCTTGTTTATTATAATAGGTATAGTATCATGTATAGGAGTGCTGACATTGGGTGTGTTGGCGCACCCTGCTTTCGGTACGTTCCGGCATGTGTCGGAAGAGCGGATCGAGGCTTCGCCTAACTATCGAGACGGACGGTTTCAGAACCAGGAACCGACACCGCAGTTCACGGGGAAGGGGAGTAGAAAGACCGCGGCAGAGCCGCTCAAAGTAGAAAGTCGAAAGACCGCTTCGCTCAAAGAGGGACGTGTTCCGAAGAAAGCGATAGAGGCGTATAAGACGGACCTCAAAGCCCTTCCGACGGATAGCGACTGGGTTGTGTGGTTCGGACATTCGTCTTACCTCTTCTGCCTCGGCGGCAAACGCTTTCTGGTCGATCCCCTGCTCAAGCCGGAGTTCCCTGCTTCTCTCATGCTGCGCCCTTTTCCCGGAACGGACATCTACCGTCCCGATGATCTGCCGGAGATAGATGTGCTCATCGTGACCCACGAACACTGGGATCACATGGACTACGCGACGCTCCGGGACATACGCACCAAGGTACGCCACGTAGTCTGTCCGCTCGGCATAGCCGATTATTTGCGGTACTGGCACTACTCCGACAACCAAATAACAGAGATGGACTGGTATGACAATTATCAATTCTCAATTATCAATTCTCAATTCTCAATTATCCATTCTCAATTATCCATTACTTGCCTGCCGACCCGGCATTTCAGCAACCGCTTGTTGGGAAGAGCCAACCAGACGCTCTGGGCGTCGTTTATGATTGAATATGCCGGACGGAAGGTGTATATCGGAGGCGACGGGGGCTACGACGGGCGGTTCAAAGCGATCCGTGAGCAGTTCGGTCAGGTTGATCTGGCGTTTTTAGAGAACGGTCAGTACAACGAGCGCTGGCGGTATATCCATACGACTCCGGAAGGTCTGGAGCAGGCTATCTTGGACCTGCAGCCGAAGCAAGTCTTCACCGTTCACCACGACAAATATGCGTTAGCTATGCACCCGTGGAACGAACCGGACAGCGTGGCGCAAGCCATCAGCGGGCGGAACGGGACTTTCAGATTGTTAGATGCACCGATCGGGAAAGTCGTATTCTTTTGAAAAAATGCAGAAAAATAGCATACACTCTTGTGTATGTCAAAATTTTTTTGTAACTTTGCAGCCGATTTTATGTGCGCGTGTGCGCGTTATGCATAAATGCAAGAATTAATAAATGCGAAAATGTGAAAATAAAAAATAATGGAAGAGCAACAAGAAAAGTATGATGGATCGAGTATTCAAGTGCTCGAGGGATTAGAGGCGGTGCGTAAACGGCCTGCGATGTATATCGGTGATATCTCGCTGAAGGGTCTGCACCACCTGGTGTATGAGGTAGTGGATAACTCTATTGATGAGGCACTCGCCGGCTTCTGCGACGAGATAGCCGTTCATATCAACGAGGATAACTCCATTACGGTTCAGGATAACGGACGTGGTATTCCGGTGGATATGCATCCGAAGGAGCATAAGTCTGCGCTGGAGGTTGTAATGACCGTCCTGCACGCCGGAGGTAAATTCAACAAAGACAGTTACAAGGTCTCCGGTGGTCTGCACGGTGTGGGTGTGAGCTGCGTGAATGCGCTCTCGACGAGAATGCACGTGGAGGTCTATCGCGACGGACAGATCCACTGCCAGGACTACGCCAAGGGCAAACCTCTGGCGCCGGTGCATACGATCTCGGAGGAAGAGGCGATCGGTAACTGGGAGCAGCGCAAGACCGGTACGTTCGTGCAGTTCTGGCCGGACGACACTATCTTCACGGAGACCGTTTACCATTGGGATATTCTGGCGAACCGAATGCGCGAACTGGCGTTCCTGAATGCCGGTATCCGTATTGTGCTGAAAGACAAACGTGTGGTTGACGCGGAGGGAAATTGCAAGAAAGAGGTGTTCTATTCGGAGAAGGGTCTGAGTGAGTTCGTTCGTTATATCGACGGTACCCGTACGCCGCTGATCAGCGAAGTGATCCACCTCAATACCGACAAATACGGTACGCCGGTGGAGGTAGCGATGATCTACAACACCGATTTCAACGAGAACGTACACTCGTATGTCAATAATATAAATACGATCGAGGGTGGTACCCACGTAGCCGGCTTCCGCGCCGCTCTGACGCGTGTCATGAAGAAATACGCCGAGGAGAGCAAGATGCTGGAGAAGGCCAAACTGAAAGACAAAGACGGTAACTCGACGATCGACCCGAACGACTTCCGCGAAGGTCTGACGGCGGTTATCTCTGTCAAGGTGGCGGAACCGCAGTTCGAGGGTCAGACCAAGACCAAACTCGGTAACTCCGAGGTAGCCGGTATGGTTTCTTCTGCCGTAGCGGAGGCACTGCAGAACTATCTGGAGGAACACCCGGACGATGCGAAGAAGATTGTGGAGAAAGTGATTCTCGCGGCTCAGGCACGTATCGCTGCGCGCAATGCCCGTCAGAGCGTGCTGCGTAAGAGTCCGCTCTCAGGAGGAGGTCTGCCCGGCAAGCTGGCGGATTGCGTGTCAAAAGATGCAAGCGAGTGTGAGCTGTTCCTCGTCGAGGGAGACTCCGCAGGCGGTACCGCAAAGACCGGTCGTGACCGTGTACACCAGGCTATCCTGCCGCTGAGAGGTAAGATCCTGAATGTGGAGAAAGCGATGGAGCACAAAGTGTTCGAATCCGAAGAGGTGAGAAACATCTTTACAGCGTTAGGAATCACGTTCGGTACCGAAGAGGACCCGAAAGCGCTCAACCTCTCTAAGATCCGTTACCACAAAGTGATTATCATGGCGGATGCCGATGTGGACGGTGCGCATATCGCTACGCTGATCATGACGCTCTTCTTCCGCCATATGAAAGAGGTGATCGAACAGGGACACCTTTATATCGCCTGCGCGCCGCTGTACAAGTGCTCGAAGGGCAGTTACAGCGAGTACTGCTGGAACGACCAGCAACGGATGGCGTTTATACAGAAGTTCGGTAACGGCGACGAGAAGCAGATCAAGACCCAGCGGTATAAAGGTCTGGGTGAGATGAGTGACGAGCAGCTGTGGGAGACTACGATGGACCCGGCACGCCGTGTGCTCAAACAGGTGACAATAGAGAACGCAGCCGAGGCGGACCGTATTATCGCTATGCTGATGGGAGACGATGTGGCGCCGAGACGTGAGTTTATCGAAGAGAATGCCACCTACGCCAACATCGACGCTTGATTTTGGTTTTCTCTTGGCATCTTTGGTCTTTCGGTTCGGTCATTATGCCCGCATAACTCCCTCACCGGAAAAACCAAATCTGCTCAAGGCAAATTCCAAAATCGGAGAAATGCTTTGAAAGAGAGAAAAATGAGTGAACGGATGAAGATTGCAGTATATTGTTCGGCAAAAGACAGTATCCCCGAGGAGTACCTGGCTCTGGGAGATGCGTTGGGAGCCTGGCTCGGTGAGCAGGGGCACACCCTCGTCTATGGCGGCGCTACGGGCGGATTAATGACCCGCACCAGCAATGCTGCAAAAGCCGCAGGCGCATATGTAGTAGGCGTCATCCCTCCGCGCATCAAAGCCGCCGGACGCAAAGCGGACAACTGCGATGAACTGTATATGGTTCAGAATATGTCCGAACGCAAGCAGATCATGAGGGACCTCTCGGATCTGATCGTTTGTCTGCCGGGCAGTTACGGCACGCTGGACGAGATGATGGACGCCACTTCCTCTGCTATCGTGGGAGAGCACCGCAAACCCACCTTCGTGCTGAACTACAAGGGCTTCTACGAACCCCTCAGACAGCAGATCGAGTTGATGAGGAGTCTGCGTTTCATCCCGGAGCAAGAGGCCTTCAAACCGATCTTCGTGGACTCTCTTGACGATTTGAAAGAGGCAATCGCACAAGTGAAAATTAAATGATAAAATAGTAAATGATTAAATTGTAAATGTCATTATGAACCTGTTTACTGCCAGACTGACCGGCAAAATGCTCTCGACCGAAGCGTTCGAGAAAATGATTTATGAGATGCAGGAGCGTGTTAAACGCTACCGCAGGATTGAGAAATCGCCTGAGTTGGCGGAGTATCTGGAGTTGAAGAAAACCGTTGAGAGTTCTGACTTTCAGGAACGTAAGAACGAACTCATCAACCGCAAGTACAAAGACACGGACGAAGGCAAGAAAATGGCTGCTTATGAGCGTCTGTCCTCCGCTCTCAGCATGCAGCGTTACCGCCGCGCGGTGGAGAACGAAACATTCCAAGCTTTCCTGAAATTCCGCGAAACGGACGATTTTCAGAAAATCAAGAGCCTGCGCGAGTGTCTCAAATCGGCTGAACTGCGGGCGTATAACATGATCTACCACTCGCCTTTCTACAAGAACTATCTGAAGGTGCTCAATTCGCCGGAACTGCGTCAACTGACAGAGTTGGAGAAAGAGATCCAAACGGAGGATTTCCAGAAACGTCATGCCCTCTGGGCTGATGCCAAACGCTGGCAGCACTCGGAGGAGTATAAGACCGAGCAGCGCTATCTGGAGTTGGCTAACTCGGACGATATCAAGTTCTACTACGCCCAACGCGAAGAGAAGATCGACTGGGCGGAGCTCTTCCGGCCTTCTTTCGACGATGACATGTCGTCGTCCAAGAACTGGCAGGCAGGATTCGGATATGCCAATCCGGCTATGAAGGACGGTCATTCCCGCACGTCGGAACTGCAGGCATACAACGGTGGCAAGAACACCTTCTTCGTGGACGGACGTATGGATCTGGAGACACGCGAGGAAAGCAAGAAAGCCGTGGCTTGGGATGCGAAGAAAGGATTCGTCGAGCACATCTTCAACTATACATCGGATGTCATGAACACCAAGGATGCGTTCGCGCAAGAGTCCGGTATGTTCATGGCTAAAGTGCGCAGCCAGGGCACGGGACACCATTTCTTCGGCCTGACGACCGGCAAACAGAACAGCCCGATGGTGGCCTTGTACCATTATAACGGAAACGTGCATCAGATGGGTCTCGTGAACGGTGCCAAGACACAGATGGCAGACCTGACCGGTATGTTGCGGTCGATGTATTACGTCTATACTTTCCGCTGGACCAAGAACGAACTGATCTGGTATGTGAACAATATGGAGTTGCTGCGTCTGCCGAACAGACTGCCGAAGGAGGCAATGTTCTTCCTTGCACAGAGCTGGCTTCCGGGCAACGAGAAAGGCGGTACGGGCAAACTGAAAATACAATGGGCACGGGTCTTCCGCGGAGTGGAAGACTCTGCGCTCGCACAACGCAAGGAAACGGAAGAATAATATGTTCCTCATTGCCGGCAACTGCGCGATAGAGAGCCGCGACACTACGCTCAGGACAGCGGAGACACTCCGCGCCCTTTGCTATGACTTGGGCGTCACGCTCTATTATAAATCCTCCTTCGACAAGGCGAACCGTACTTCGGCTTCGCCGCGCGGAGTGGGGATGGAGGAAGGCTTGCGCATCCTGCAGGAGGTGAAGGAGCAGTTCGGTCTGCCGATCCTGACAGACGTGCATGAGAGCGCACAGTGTGCACCCGTGGCGGAAGTGGCGGATGTGCTGCAGATTCCTGCCTTCCTGAGCCGTCAGACAGACTTGTTGCAGGCTGCAGCGGAAACAGGCAGGATAGTGAATGTCAAGAAGGGCCAGTTCATGGCTCCATGGGATATGGGAGGAGCTATCGCCAAGATTGAACAGGTCTCTCCGAATGCCGCTAAAGAGGGACGCGTCTGGCTCACGGAGCGAGGATCGTCCTTCGGGTATGGAAGGTTGGTAGTGGACATGACCTCGCTGGTAGAGATGCGCCGATTCGGATGTCCGGTCATTTTTGATGCTACCCATTCCGTACAGCAGCCTTCTTCGCAAGCCGGTGTCACCGGAGGAAACAGAGAGATGGTGCCGTACCTCATGCGTGCGGCGATGGCGGTAGGCGTGGACGGGCTGTTCATTGAGACGCACCCGGATCCCGAGCGCGCGATCTCGGATGCAGCTAACCAAGTGCGCCTCGCTGACATGAGAACGATTCTGGTGCAGGCGCTCAGGATAGACGAACTGATAAAGCAGGATAAACTGGAATAACTAGATAAACCGGAAAAAACTACATAGATGGAGAAAACAATTACCATTTTCTGTAAAAATACCCGCACTTACCACAAAGTGCCGCGCGGGATTTCGCTCATTCAGTTGAAAGAACTGATAGGAATTCGATTGAAATACCCGATCATAGCGGCGCATGTGAATTATAAAGTGGAGAATTTGGATTTCCTGCTCTACAAGCCCAAGGATATAGAGTTCCTGGATGCCAGTTCGCCCTCGGGCATGCGCGCCTATGTGCGTACATTGAATATGGTATTGGCATGCGCCGTGAATGAACTCTTCCCGGAAATGGACCTGCGCGTGGAGCACCCCATCAGCAAAGGGTATTACTGCACCCTGCAATGGCACCAGAGCAAAGACTCCAAGATGGATGAGGAGAAAGAGCCGCCGGCGGTAACACCTCAGATAGTTGCGGCAATCAAAGAGCGAATGCTGCTTATTATCCGTGAGGACCGGCCGATCATAGAGGAGGAGAAACAGACCAAAGAGGTGATGGGCATGTTCGCCGAACGGTACAACAACGAGTCGTCGATCTTCGAGGCACTCGGAAACCCGTACTGCCGCTATTTCCGCATGGGCGACTATATCGATTATTACACGAATGTGCTGCTGCCGTCTTCCGGATATCTAAATGTGTTCGATCTGGAGCCGTTCAAGGACGGGCTGCTGCTTAGAATCCCCAATAGAACCAACCCTACTATCTTGGAAGATTCCGTTGCGCAGGATAAGATGTTTACGATCTTCCAGGAATACAACCGTTGGAACAAACTGCTCAGAATCAACAATGTAAGCGACTTCAACGTGGCTTGCAAACAAAATAAATCATTCGGCCTTATCAAACTGGCGGAGGCGCTGCACGAGAAGAAAATAGCCCAGATAGCCGACTCTATCGCCGAGAAACGCCCCAGAATAGTCTTTATATCCGGAGCCTCTTCTTCGGGAAAAACCACCTTCTCCAAACGTCTGCAGATCCAGTTGCTGGTTGACGGAATACGGCCGGAAGTCCTTTCCATGGACGATTATTTTGTGAACCGCGTGGACACACCCAAAGATGCGAATGGCGAATACGATTTCGAGGATGTGAATGCGGTGGATCTGCCTTTCTTCCGCGAGCAGATACATGACCTGCTCGACGGACGGGAGGTAAACCTGCCGACGTATGATTTTACCAAAGGGGAGCGGGTCTTCCGCGGCAATAAACTGAAGTTGCAGAAAGACTCTGTCCTGGTTATCGAAGGACTGCACGCGCTTAATCCTTGTATCTTGCCGGATGTGGATAAATCCCTTACCTATAAGATATACGTTTCCACCCTTACGACGATAAATATCGATAATCATAACTGGATTCCGACAACAGACATACGTCTGTTGCGCCGCGTTGTGCGCGACTACAAATACCGCGGTTTCTCTGCGCAGCAAACGATAGCACGGTGTCCGTCCGTTATCCGAGGGGAGACCAAATGGGTGTATCCCTTCCAGGAAGAGGCAGATGTCATGTTCAACTCCGCGCTGATCTTCGAGTTCGCCGTTCTCAAACGGCATGCGGAACCGATCCTTTCGGAGGTGCCTAAGTTCTGCGAGGAATACAGCGAGGCGCACCGCCTGCTCAAGTTCCTCCAATATTTCGTGCCGATACCGGAGAAAGAAATCCCGCCTACATCCTTCCTCCGCGAGTTCGTCGGAGGCTCGTCCTTCCGCTATTAATGGCACGGAAATTGCACGGACAAATTACAAATAACAAATCACAAATAGATTAATGAAATTAATTTTAGTTATATTATTGACGATTTTTGACTCGTTACCGGGCATGCAGATTGTTCAGGATAGCGCAATAGCGGTCTTGCTGGACGAAGCGGTGAACGGGAAACGCGAGCTGGTGGAGATGGACGGATATCGCGTGCAGATTTATTCTTCCAACCAGCAACAAATTGCTAAGAGCGAGGCTCTGGATCTGGAGACCAAACTGAAAGAGAAAATCAACCAGACCCTTTATGTCCAGTATCTGCCGCCGTTCTGGAAAGTACGTCTGGGAGACTTCCGTACGTACGACGAAGCCAAAGAGTATAAGAAACTGTTCGTGCAACAATATCCCGAACTGATGGGAGATACGTATATTGTGCGCGATAAAATACAAGTGTTGCAATAATGGACCTGCAGGAATTTCATGAGAAACCGGAGGTGACTGCGGCTGTTGCCGAAGCGGTGGAGAAAACATTGTCGCTGATAGGGGAAGACCCTGCCCGTGAAGGACTTGTCAAGACGCCGCGACGTGTAGGAAAAGCGCTCCAGTTTCTGTGCAAAGGATATAACGAAGATCCGGAGGCTATCTTGCGTGCCGCCCTTTTCGAAGAGGACTATCGCCAGATGGTGGTGGTCAAAGATATAGATTTCTATTCCCTCTGCGAACACCATATGTTGCCTTTCTTCGGGAAAGTGCATGTGGCGTATATCCCTAACGGAAGGATCACAGGACTCAGTAAAATTGCCCGCGTAGTGGATGTATATGCGAGGAGGCTTCAGGTGCAGGAGAGGCTGACTACACAGATTAAGGACTGCATCCAGAATACCCTTAATCCGCTGGGAGTAATGGTCGTCATAGAGGCGGAACACCTTTGTATGCAGATGCGGGGCGTGCAGAAACAACACGCTATGACTGTCACATCCGACTTCACCGGCGCTTTCACCCGTCAGGAGACGAGAGAAGAGTTCCTCAAACTCATCAAAGAATAAGAAAGCAGGCAATTGCCTGCTTTTTCTTTTATCGTATTACCATGATTTTCACTACGGTATGTCCGCCATTGGCATTGCACATCGCGCTATATACGCCCGGTGTGGCTTTTCGTCCGTCCGGTAACCTGCCGTCCCATACCGCTATGCCGCCATGGCTCTTGGTCTTGCAAACCAGGTTGCCGCCTGCATCAATAATATTGACCGTTGTATTTTCCATCAGCCCGCATATGCTGATCATGCCGCTGTAGTTCGGTCGGACTGGATTAGGGAAGGCATAGGCTCCGCTCATGTCCGGTTGCGCTTCACTCGCATCGCTGCGGTAGGATGCAATACCGAGGTCGGTTCCGACAAACACTTCGCCGGTCTTGGGCATGATAGCGATCGACTGGATACCGTTTGACGGCAGCAGACTGTTGTATTCCGTGAAATGTGCTACGGTTATTGTATCGTCTTCTATCAGGTACAAACCCGAGTTGGCTGTACCGATCCATATTCTGTTTCCGCCATCTACCGCCAGACAGTTGATCTGCTCGTCGCCCAAGAGGTAGTCGCCTAATCCTGTGCCGTCATTGCGGGGAATGATAATCCGTCGGCAGGCATTGGAACTGAAGAAATCCACCTCTTTCGGGATTAAGATAAGACCCTTATCCGTTCCGATCCAGATGCGGTTCGTCTGGTCCTGGGCAAAGCAGCGGAGCTGTGTCGGTGTCTGTACATTCCCGTTTTGATCCACGAACGAACTGCGGGCTACGCATCGGTCGTCGCCGGAGATAGTGGGGGTCCCTCCGTCGTCTAATAAGATCAACATCGGTTCTACACGTTGGCTCATCAGCCATTTCCATTGGCTGTGACGACGGTCGGGCCAGATGCCTGTGGGAGTCTCGTATTTCAGTTCTTTGCCTCCGCTGCGCAGATTCAGACCATACCAGATGCCTGAAGGCGTAACTATATGTACCGGCTTGCCTGTCTCCGTCGCGTTCAGCAGCCACAAGTTACCTTGTTCATCCATCATCGCACCGTCTGTTCGGGTGAAATAGTAGTCGCTCGTCTCGGCGGTGGCTGGCCGTAATGTACTATTGCTGCTGTCGTAATGCTTTACCGCTTTGTAATTGCGGAATTCAAACACGCCTGTTCCGAACGTAGTTACGTAGAAATGTCCCGGGTCGGAGGCATCCACTCCATAGCCTACGGCATCGCGGATATCGTGTCCTGTATAATACCATGTGTTCTGCCATGGAATACCTCTCCATTGCGTGCCGTCATAAATACTCAAACTGCTCTGTCTGCCGTATTGCGTTGCCCATCGGCCGCCCGGAGATACATATAACTGGTCATGGGCAATATCCAGATGATAGCCGAAATTGCTTAGCGGACCTACAGGATGGAAACTCTCATCGCCGGATGAACTCAGCCGGACCAGACCTTTGTCCTCTTCCGCTAACCAATATTCTCCATTCGTATAGACTGCATCATTGGCTGTATAATGATCGCTCAAACCGCTGAATGTATCATCATCCATTAGCCTGAAGAGGCCTTTCCCGTTTTGATAGGTCAGTAACTGACGGCCGCTTGCGTGAATCCATTCCAGCGGCTCGGATGTGACCAGTTTCCATTCGGCTCCTGCCTGGCGATATAAGGAATCATGTGCCAGTACATAGATCTGCCCGTTATGTACCTCCGCTTGCTGGATCTGCTCGAACGGAATCAAATCTGACGACCAGAAGGAGAAATCTACCAGATTGTCGCTCAGCGACGCGCGATACATCCGGTCGAAAGAGAAAGCATACAGCGAATCGCCTTTTTCGACGATCTGCTGTACCTCGATGCTGGCCGCGTCCTCTCCGATATAATACGTGTCACTCACCTCGCCTTTACGCGGATGAATGGCAATGATACCGAACGGCATGGCTAAATAAGTCTGTTTCGTTCCGATACATATGTCGTTGATTGTCAGTGCCATAGAGCCTGCTTTCATCGATATGTCAGGCATTTGGCTTACTTCACCGTTTTCGTCTATCAGATCGACATGTCCGTTTCCGTAGGCGATGATCAGTTTGCCGGACGAGGGGTCGTATGCGATATGAATAATTCCTGTGCCGTTCAGTCCGTTGGCTTTGCTCCAATATACGATCTCATTGTCTGCTCTGTCTATGCTGAATAGCGAACCGTTGGCTATGGCATAAATGGCTTTTGGTGTTGCCGCTATCTCTGTGGGGTTGGAGTAGGATAGATGTAATTTCCATCGCTGCATACTACCCTCGTCCTCTGTTGTTTCTGTGTCCGGCGCCTCGTTAAGTCCTTCGCTCGGACCGTTCGGGTCGTATTCCACTAATCCTTCTGCAGTCCCGATCCATAGATGTCCGTCTGAACTGCTGGTCAACGACAAGATACCGTTAGCTGACATCGCCGAGTTATCCGTTGTATAGTGTGCAAGGATCTCGTTCGCGGCTTCGTTTAACTCAAATACTCCCAGGCTCTCTGTACCGATCCATATGTGCCCGTCCTGGCTCTGGCAGAGTGCTTTGACCTTCATCTCTCTGACGGGATTCTCACCGTTGTTGTCCGTCACATCCGGTTGGACGATGGCGTCCGAGAGGAAGAAATCCGTACCGCCATCAATATAGGCTGCACCTTGTTCTGTCGCTATCCATACACGCCCTTGGCGGTCCTGCATCATAGCATATATATTTCCCGGCTTGAAGCTTCGCCCTGCCTGGTTCACCCATTCTCCCCGGAAAAATGCCCGGTCGTCACTCGTTTCTGCGGGAGTGCCATTGTCGTCCAATAGCACTAATCCCGGTTTTTTATATGCGATACCAACCCATTTGTACTGCTCGTTGCGTTTGTCAATGAGTATGTCGCATGGGATCTCTATTGACAGAGGCTGCTCTTCTATGACAAGCGGAATGCCATAGAATGAGTTGCCGTCTTTGACAATGATAGGTGTGGGACTGGCGGTATTGAGAAACCATAGACGGCCGTTCCTGTCGTATTGGGCTCCGATGAGACGCGTGTATTCCTTCGGGTTGGATGAAACGGCAGAGGTGATCACGCCGTTAGCCGTTGTATGATTGACACAGCGATTGCCGAGAAACTCATAGAGTCCGGTTCCGTAACTGGTGATAAAATAGTGGTTGGAGTTGCGCGGATCCACCGCTACGTTCATCATATCGCGCGTTTTGCTCACGCCGGCTTGTGCGCGGATGGAGTCTTCGTGGATATTCGTCCAAGAGCGGTTGATATAACGCATCACATGGCCGCGCTCGTTGTTTTGAGAGGTCCAGCGGCCGCCGGCTAACATGAATATCTGATTGCCGGCAGACGAGATATAATACGGTTTGTTCACCAGAGGACCTTGGGGCTTGTAAACCCGCCTTCCTGTCGGACTGTAACGCACGATCCCTTCTCCATGACCCGCATACCAGTTGCTTGTCGCGTCTTTATAATGAATGCCTTTCTCGCTGTCTCTGCTTACGCGACCCGCTGGCTCACGCTTCCATACGCGGTAATCCACAAGGTTGGCATTCAGCCTGGCGCAGAATAAACTGTCGTCCGTGAAGGCATAGATGCTGTCTCGGGCAAGCAGCACGTCTTTTACGTCTATCTCCTGACCACCGGGACGCAACCAATAACTGTCTACTAACTTGCGTTCCCTCATATCCAACGTCTGAATACCATAAGCTGTAGCCAGATAAGCGGTCCTTCCGTTGATGGTAATATTGTAGATCGTCTTGCGCTGAGTCATGTCTTTGGTATATAACTCGCTGATATACTGTACGCCGCCGGATGTGAGAATATCGATCTTTCCCGTGCCGTAACCGATAATCAACTGTTTGCCTGTCTGGTCGTAATGGATACAAGTGATGCCGGTCCCGTGCAAACCTGATTGGTTGTTATATACGCGGATTTGCTCGTCTTGTTTGCCTACGCTGTAGATGCTGCCGTCCGATAAGGCAAATACCTGATCATCCGACATCGCTATCTGGGTCACGTTGTTATATGCAAAATGCGTCGTCCATTTGCCCGCATATAGAAAAACGGTCGTGAAGACGCTTAAAATCATTAATATGGCTCGTCTATAATTCATAAATTCCCAATCGTGTTGCCGTTTTTAAGCTTTGAGCAGTTTCACCAACTCGGTTAAGGCTTTGGCGCGATGGCTGATGCTGTTCTTAACCTCTGCCGGTAGTTCGCCGAATGTCTTGTCGTAGCCTTCCGGAATGAATATAGGATCGTATCCAAATCCGCCTTCGCCGTATTCTGCTTCGGCTATCCGGCCACGAACAATACCCTCTACCTGACACTCTTGATCATTGGTAATCAATGTGATAACTGTCTTGAAATGACAATCTCTGTTGCTCTCTCCCGCTAACTCCCGCAGCGCCTTTGCTCTGTTTGCCTTGAATATCATCATTTCATCGTGAAGTGGACTCCCGGAGATTTTTTCATCCCCCTTTGCGCACCGGTTGTCGCACATGAGATACCATCTGGCGGTATAGACTCCCGGCTTGCCGCCTAATGCGTCTATCTCCAGACCCGTATCATCGGCGAACACACCGTCTATCTGACGGCGGATAGATGATGGCTGACTGCTTATAAATGCGGCTACTGTGTCCGCTTTGATACGGCTATTTTCTGCCAGAGTCCTACCCGTCTCGTCTATCTCTTGGTCAAAACCGATTTCGTGAAGACTCAGAACCTCCACGCCGGCTGGCACCATCGCACGTACTTCCGATAACTTATGCGCGTTATTGCTCGCAAATACTAATCTCATACCTCTTTCACCTTTCACTTTTCACCTTTCACCTTTCACCTTTCACCTCACCCATGTTTGGTTGCGTCCCAGAAAACCGCGTCTGTCCAAACTGCCGCGTAGCACTAGCTTGCCGTCTTTCATATAGATCTTCCCGTAATAGAACTTGCCGCTCTCCGGGTCCAGCACTTTGCCGCCTACCAACTGACCGCCTTCTGCCTTCATCCCGCGGATGATTACCAGACCTTCGATCGGTGCATTGTGGTCCGCATCCTTGCACGCTTCGCATTTCAAGTCCAACTCCTGGTACATCAACAGCTTGCTGACCTTGCCGTAGTATAATCCGTCCGTGCCTTTGTATATCGTTACGATGGAGCGGCGCTCACCCGTCTTGTCATCTACTGTCGTCCAATCACCCAGGATAGCACTCAACTGCGCACTCGCGCCGGCACTCATCAACAACGCTAACACCGCTAAAATAATCCGATTTTTCATATCTTTGCATAGTTTAGGCTGCAAAGTTACTATAAAAAATCCGAATACGCAAGAAAAACTTGTTTTAATTTGCTATTTGCAGAATTTTGCAGGCGTATTTTCTGACGAAAATGTATTTATTAGTGCCAAAATTTACGATGAAAAGTCCCGAATAGGTGCGTTTTTGCACTTTTTTTGCATTTTTTTGCCAAAAAATTTGGTCAATTCAAAAAAAAGCAGTACTTTTGCACCCGCTTTCGGTTGAAGAGAGCATTTGATCTTCTTTTTAGAGTCAAAAAGTTGCGGAAATAGCTCAGTTGGTAGAGCACGACCTTGCCAAGGTCGGGGTCGCGAGTTCGAGTCTCGTTTTCCGCTCTTTTTTTTTGCCGTTAGGCAAAAGAGGGTCCAAACAACCTCGGGATGTAAAACGTAGTTTTGCAGACCGAAAAAGCGTAGCACAATACGTAGGCGTAATCGAGCGGCTTGCCGCGAGTCACGAGAAGTATTGATGCAAGCGCGCCCAGATGGCGGAATTGGTAGACGCGTGCGTTTCAGGTGCGCATGCCGCGAGGTGTGCAGGTTCGAGTCCTGTTCTGGGCACAACGCTCTTTGATGAAGAGTCGATCTTTAACTTACGAAACTCGGGATGTAAAACGTAGTTTTGCAGACCGAAAAGCGTAGCATGACACGGAGCGTTATACAAGCGTGAAACGCGCAGTCACGCAAGTGTCAATGCAAGCGCGCAGGTGGTGAAATTGGTATACACGCTACTTTGAGGGGGTAGTGGTCGCAAGATCGTGTGAGTTCGAGTCTCATCCTGCGCACAAAAGAAAGACAGTTTTTCGGCTGTCTTTCTTTTTTTTGTCTACAACTATCTTTTCACCGCTTATTCCCGTAGATATCTTCCGAACCTTTCTTTCTCCGTTTCAGAATAGTGCCGTAGCGGTCAACAGTTTGGCAATTATTTTGTTTCTATGTGGATGCCTAATACAAAAAAATGCACTGAAATCTATTCAGTGCATTTCTTTGTGATCCATGCAGGATTCAAACCTGCAACCCCCACATCCGTAGTGTGGTACTCTATTCAGTTGAGCTAATGGACCATTTTGTGTGAGAACACTTGCTTCTTATCCAAAAGCGGGTGCAAAATTACAACAACTTTTTCAATCTTGCAAGGGGTAAGTGCATTTTTTTTGTTTTTCTTTATGAATAACAGGCTAACTTCCTTAATGACAAGGCAACTAATCGTAGATCCGTTGACGGAAGGCAAGTAAAAAAATGTTCAACGTTTCCGTAAAACATGTAGAGAACTTCAAGAGGACATCAAGAGCCTTTGAAAACAACAAAAATTTGGCAATTTTTCCACTCGAAAATCACTCCGTTTTTTTTCCGAAATAGAGCACCTTTTTAGCGGACATGTAGCGGACATGCAGCGGACATCGTGCATACTTTGTGGTATAATATTCTTATTATGTGAATGTTATAGGCATAAAAATGGCCATTTTTACTCTCTTCCTGCAAAAAAAAACACTAAAAAATTTGGCAATTTTTCCACAACGGATAATTCTCTCACCATCCTCTCATGCTACTTTTGAATTCTTGCTCTTTCGAAACTGTTCGAAAGTAAAAATCTGGTCGCTTCTTGTGATTTATACATCTGATAAATAATGGGTTATACTTTGGCATGAATATAATTGTTATATAACATGTGTTTTGATTTTGAATTTAACTCACATTGTGGTATTTTTGCAAACAATTGCAGATTTAAGGTAAAATATTTATTTTTGCAGCCTGAAATAGATTCTTTTCCGAAAGTTTCTTATAGGTATATAGCCATGAAAAAACACATATTGCTACTTATACTCATTCTTCTTGTTCCTTTCTCTATGCAGGCCGCACAGAAAGGAAAATTTAGCAAAAACTATAAGAACGCACGTCTTGAGGTGGTGCTTGCAGACCTGTGCAAGCGCTATGACTACCAGTTGGTAGTGGATAAGGATGACATCGATATGGAGAAGCGTATCACGGCTTCTTTCAAGAATGCCACCCCCGGGGCAGTGCTTAAAAAAGTACTTGACAAAGACTTGACGTATAAAGTCAAAAAGGGTACAATTTTTATCAATAAGAAACCGCTACCTCCCAAGCAATATACATCCGTAGCCGTCTCTCCTTCTTCGGTGGAGGAAAACGATTCACTGAAACTGACTGTTTGGAATGACACCGTTTTTAACGTTACCTGCAAAACAGTGACCAAAGAAGAAGTGGTAAAAGGGGACACGGAAAAGAAAACGAGTCAGAAAAAACAACAGGAGACCTACAAAGGGCATCATCTGTGGGCAAGCATCGGGGGTGGTTATGCCGATTTGGGCTATAAGTTGCGTGAAGGCAACAACCTTGTCGGTAAAGAACATGGTAGCCTGGGCGGAATAGTGCAACTGCAATATGCCTACTTCTTCCATGAACATTGGGGCGTGAGTGCTGGTGTCGGTTTCAGTCATTATACCGCTTATGGCACGTTGAATCATCAAAAACGATTTGCCGGACAGACTGATAGTGATGGCGAGCGATATACACATGTGGCACTCACCCGCAATTGGAAAGAGCGTCAAGCCGCCTATATGCTGGATATTCCTGTTGAGGTGCTGTTTCATCAGCCGGTTAGTCAAGATGTAGGCATATATGCTGGCATAGGGGTAAAAGCAGGTGTGATTCTCAACGCCGACTATCGGCTAAAAAACGGTGCTTTGGAGCATGCCGGCGAATATGGTGACTGGGGACTGACACTCTCTGAAGTAAATGGTCATGATTTCTATTCCGAGCAGATAGGAACAGACTTTAGCAAAGACAAACAAGCACTCAAACTTAAGTTGCCGGCCATAGGACTTATGGCGGACTTGGGAATGAGTGTGCGCCTGACTGACCAACTGAATCTGTTGGTAGGGGCATTCTTCAATTATACTTGCAATAATGTAAGAGAGAATAGTACCACTGAGATGGGCTGGCAGCAATCAGGCTATAGTGGCGAACAAGCCTATCGCAACCACAACTTTATGAACTCATACGCAGGTGAAATAGCCTCTGAATATGTTACAAGTGTACGTCCGTGGGAAGTGGGACTGAAGATAGGTATTGATTGGCGGCATAAAGAAAAAACAAACCCACAGACCGTGCAGAAAAACTATGTGCGCGTTCAAGTATGCGATACCACCTACACACTCAAGCAACGCATAGACACGGTCTATAAACCCAAACCTCAAGCGGTGCAACAGATAGTCCGTCTCATGGAGACCTCTGTCATCTGGTATGACCTTGATTCTACTGAGCCCAAACTGCAACCGGCTGATATATTAGACAAGATAGCAGCCATATTGATTGAGAATCCGCAACAGCATATCCAAATCAATGGTCACGCCAGCAAGGAAGGTACTGCCTTGCACAACAAACGTCTCTCCGAAAATCGCGCACAAGTCATCTATGATATGCTACTGCAAAAGGGCGTAAAGAAAGACCAGATGACAACACAAGGTTTCGGCGTGGAGAAATCTTATCAGGAGGGAGAACACGAGATTTCGCTGGATCGCCGCGTGGAAATCATACCCATTAACGAATAATCAAATACCAACAATATGAAAACAATAGTTCGACAAACCCTATGTCAATTGCGCAGATGGTCAATAATGACGATACTCTGTGGCTGCACCATATATGCTCAGGCGGCAAATCCGACCAATGACCCCCACCTGTTCTGCAACTTCGAGTCACCTATGGCATCGCCTGCCTCCAAGTTTCATGCTCCTGGTGGCGGCGGTGAAGTCAGTATTGTGGCTAACCCTTATAAAACGGGTCTCAATACCAGCAATAATGTGCTGATGGTCAAGTCTCCTTCGGGCGCCAACTGGGGAGGCTGCATCTTTAGTGAATCTCACGGTAGCGGGTCGGACATGACCGGACTCTATGGCGTGGATTTTGTGCAAGGTTATGACTATGTTAGTTTCTTGATGTATAGAGAAGATAATACCAACACGCCCCAGTTGAAAACGGTCGATATTGACGACGACGGACACACCGCAGTGGAGTATCTTGATTTGTCACCTTATTCCGTGGACGATGTAAAAGGCACTATCAATATCAAAAAAGGGGTGTGGCAGAAATATGTCTATAGCGTCACTCACTGCCACAATAGCGGTATCAATTTCATCTACATCATGCCCGACCGATCAGGACAATCTACTGTATATATCGACGACATCATCTTCTATAAAGATACCGAGAAACCCGTTATGGGTGATGCTACATGCAACTACTCTTCCTCCGGAAGCATCTCGCTCAATGTAACCGCCACCGACAACCTGTCCGACCCTGTCAACCACTTCTGGGTGTCCACCGATGGTAACTTCTCGCATGCTACCGACTGCCTTGCCAACAATGGAGTACTGACAGTTAATGGCTTGGACGCAAACAAAACCTACAACTTCACTATCTGGGCTAAAGACTATGCAGGCAATGTGTCGGACAACTTTGTAACGGTTACCTGCAGTACTTCAGAGGCTGCTCCCGGCAACTACTGCCAGAGAGCAATCACATCAGGTAGTCACACTATCTATCTGTCCTTAGAGAAAACGGGAGGTAATACCTATGTGATGACAATAGAGAGCAACGAAGTAATGACCGGTTTGGGCGGATCTTTCTGCTACGTGAACGGAACAGCGAAGTGGCAACTGAATGCAAGCGGACACTTTATCTTAGACGGGAGCGGAAAGAAAATTACCTGTAACATTACCTCCACCACCGACCCCGAATTCTATACGCCCCTCTTCGTTATGATGTCAGAAGGAGAGATATCTTTCCCGGAACTGCAAAATAATAGTGGCATAGTGTGGGGCACATGTGCAAGCAGTGAACCTTGTGTGCCGCCTTCGGGGGGAGCAATAGCCTATGCGAATTTGTCGTACAACTACGGTGCTGTGCCATGGGACATAGAGTTTGACTCTCCGTGCTCCGGTACCAATCTCCACTATCAGTGGTACACCAATACGACGGGTGTGATTAATGAGTCCGACCCGTTTTATTACGGACCGGGCAGCACCACTGCCAATTGTACACCCTCCACAACTGAACCGGTTGGAAGCAGAACCTACTATTATTGTAAAATATCGAACGAGTGCGGTGAGATATATTCCACCATTGCCAATGTGGACATCGTCAATTGTACAATGGATGGAGTTTCGTTACCTTCCTCATATACCGTCACGGAAGGTGGAGCACTTGTTCTTACGATGGACTACGCTGGTTACGGCGGTGTAAAGAGTGCCTGCTGGTATCACAACGGCGTACAAATTTGGTGTCAGGATTCCGTATTTCAACAGTCGGTGCTGACGATTGATCCCTGCTCAATGGATGATGCAGGCACTTATTACTGCATCCTGCAGGACGGCGAAAACTGCACTCGGAAGACTTCCACCTCTACCGTCACCGTCAAACCCGGCACACCGCCTTCACCCACGGTAATGGATCATCCGTTAGAGATATGCTTGGGCGAAACAGTAACTCTGACCGGTGGCAATATCGGTCCATGGAAATGGAACACCGGAGAAATCACACAGACCATCACGGCAACCGGCTCAGTAGTGGGAACCAAAACCTACACATGCACCACGGCTACGCAGATAGACAACTACATTATCACCGTCAGCGATTGTATGGTGGTGAATAATCATGACCCGCAAACCGTCTGCAAGGACGAGACCATCGTCTTGGAAGGTGCCGTCACCGGTCCATGGAATTGGAACACGGGCGAGACTACACGGCAGATAACCATTGTCTGCTCCACATTAGGCACCCACACCTATTCATGTGTCACTTCGTCGCAAACCGACAATTATACTATCAATGTCGAAGATTGTACGCCGCCCCAACCAACAATTGTCAATCATCCGGCTCAAGAAGTTTGCGTTGATTCCCTCATCATGTTGGAGGGGGCAACGGTAGGACCCTGGTCATGGAGCAATGGTGAAACATCTCGCTCTATTTCCGTTACGCTTACTGCCGTAGGCAGCCAAAGTTTCTCCTGTACTACATCCTCGCAGATTGACAATTTCACCCTCAATGCAGTTGACTGCACACCCGAACCCGAACCGGAACCGGAGCCCGAACCTGAGCCCGAGCCTGAACCCGAAACGTGTCAGGACTTGATTTACAGCAAGTGGAACGATGTGCTCTTCGTCAACAACGGCGATAGCCTGTTCGTCTCCTATCAGTGGTATAAAGACGGTAAGGAACTACCCGGTGAAACAAAACAATATTATTACACCGCCGGTCAGTCAATGCAAAACACCCCGCATGAGTATCATGCTGTAGCATTCAAAGCCGATGGTTCCTCTGTGTTGACCTGCTCACGCTCCTTTGGCGATTTCCCGCGCAGTGCCGAGCAAAACCCGGGGGAAAAGAAACAAATAAGCATCTATCCGAATCCTGTTCACAGAAATATGCCGATACAAATCAGCGGACTCAACAATAATGTACGGATTACGCTATATAACACGATTGGTCAGACTGTCGCAGTCTATGATTCCGATAGTTTTATAGTTCAGCTGCCTGCAGGTTGTTACTTGCTGCGTGCAGTGGAAACAGACGGACAAATCCATTGTGGCAAATTGATTGTAGATGCAAAATAATAACACTCGGATATGCGAAGAATCATCCTTACATATTGTCTGCTTGGCTGTTTGTTGGTGGTCAACGCTCAGCATCGTGTCAACTCATTCCTTGAGTTCTCTGCAGGCGCTGGTTGGAGTACACTTACTTACCGCTATTCGCCTTCCATTGCCACGCTCAACGCAACACAAACAGGTAGTTATAATTTCACCGTTCATGCCGGCTACGGACTCCTTTTCAATTCGAATGTAGGTTTAGGCATTGGGGTAGATGTTAGCCGATATGGAGCAGCCACTCGTCTAAGCGGTGATGCTTTTTGGAATGATGTAACCGATACTGACGGGGAACGCTACAATCACTATACTCATATCAATAAATGGAATGACAGCCAGGAACTGCTGTATGCAGAAGTGCCTCTCACGCTGTACTTTTTCGCTCCGACACAATCATCCGTATGGGTTTCCGGTGAGATTGGAATTAAGTATGGGTTCCCGTTTAAGCGACGCACTGCCTATTCCGGTTCTGTTACCCATCGGGGTCAATATACTGAATGGGGTATGACTGCTGAGAATATGCCTAATCACGGCTTTACAGAACGCTCTCTTTCTGACAAACAAGTAATAGGGTTGCAGCACCAATTGTTTGCTTTTGCCAAGTTGGGCGTGATGATGCCGATAGGCAGACAAACCTACTTCTTTACTCATCTTTATGCTGCTTGCGGTATGATGAATGCCGTAGGGAAAAACGCCGGAAATACCGACATCGGCTTTAGAGATGAATCGGCAGAGTCGGAGCAGTTCTATTCTTTTATGCCCGCCTACACCTCCATCATTAATAGTAGCATGACCACCGGTAAATTCCTCCCACTGTCTGTCGGACTTGAAGTAGGTATCCGCATCCGCTTCTCCTCTTCCTCTGCTAAGTATCCCTGCCGCTGCTTTGATGTGGAATATTAGGGATAAATGGAGAAGTTGAGAGTAAATCTGCAACGAGACATACTTAATACTTTATGTTTATAGAGACGCATAATTGCGTCTCTATTGTTAACCCGTTGGAATTATGGCACATATATATATCCTCATAGCTTTAGTTAATACCCAAAGAGCGTTGACAAGAAAAATTGAATCAAACAAATTACGTAACCTTTCTGCTCTTAATAACCTCATTTCCTGTACACATATAGCATACAACAAGAGGACAAACTTAGGTGATTCTTAGGTGATTCTTAGGTGATTCATAGGTGATTCTTAGGTGATTCTGCGGACATCATAACCATATCATGTGTCTATAAACAGAATTCCAATTGCAATAACATTCTAATACCCAAATCCGCAGAGTAATCCATGCATTAATTCCGCCAATGGCTTATGTTTATAGAGACGCATAATTGCGTCTCTATTGTTATGATGTCTTTACTCTTGTTTATTTGAAAAAATGTTGTATCTTTGCGGCGTGAAATATAACGCATAAAATGCTCGGGAGAATAGAAAAATTGCAGGTGAATATAAATAGTGTGTTATGCTTAATTTAAAATTTCAACACTATGAAACATCTTTTTGAATACTATAATGAGATTTTCCCTCAAATGTGGGATAAACCCGCTCTGACCGACTACAACGGCACCGTCGAATATTCCTTTGGAGGGTTGGCTGAGCAGATGGCACGCGTAGGATGCCTTTTTGAAGCACTCGGCATAAAACCCGGTGACAAAATAGCACTCTGTGCGCGAAACTGCGCCAACTGGGGAGTTAGTTACCTCAGTATTGCTGCCTATGGAGGCGTCATCGTGAGTATCCTGCAAGATTTTACAGGTGAAGATATACAAAAACTTGTCAACCATTCTGATGCACAACTTCTCATTGTAGGACCCTATGTCTGGAAACAACTGCCGGACGAAGCCTCTGTCATCTCGGAAAAGATGCCGCAACTAAGAGCCGTCGTTAATCTTGCCGACTTCTCTGTCCTCTATCAAAAGGCTGGAGAACTGCGTGTCAATGGCATTGCTGATGCAGAACCCCTTTTCCGAAAAAAATACCCTGAAGGTTTCACACCCAAAGATGTGCATTATCGAACCGATAATTTCGATGACTTGCTGCTCATCAATTACACCAGTGGCTCCACAGGTGACCCTAAAGGCGTTATGCTTACCTATCGAAGCCTCAGTGGCAACTTGTTCAGCGGACATAAGTATCTGCCGAACCACCCGGGACAGAAGTTGGTGAGCATGCTCCCGTTGGCTCACATGTTCGGGCAACTGGCAGAATTTCTCTTCCCTCTCTCGGGAGGCGTACATATCTATTTTCTTGCTAAGACTCCCACTCCCACGCTTTTGCTCAAAGCATTTTCAGAAGTGCATCCCTATATGATAGTTACCGTTCCTTTGGTAATTGAGAAGATTTGCAAAAAAGCAGTTTTCCCGGTCATCAACAAAGGGGTTCTGAAACGTTTGTGGAATGCACCCTTTGGAATTGGCAGAATCGTCAAACGTAAGGTAAAGAAAAAACTGCTTGACTCTTTTGGAGGCAGACTGCATTATTTTATCGTCGGAGGTGCTGCCCTCAATCCCGAGGTAGAGAAGTTGCTGCTGGATATCCATTTCCCGATTGTTGTCGGATATGGTATGACGGAATGTGGGCCCCTTATCGGAGGTTGCTACATCAACGAGTTCGTGGCTCGCAGCGCAGGTCATATTTTGCCATATAATGAGATTCGTATCGACTCCGCCGACCCATACAAAGAGGTGGGAGAGATTCTTGTCAAAGGCGACCATGTGATGAAGGGTTATTATAAAAACGAAGAAGGCACGCGAGCCGCGTTCACGGAAGACGGCTGGCTGCGTACCGGCGATTTGGGGTTGATTGACGAAAAACAGAATATTTTCCTCAAGGGCAGAAACAAGAATATGATTCTCTCGGCTACCGGACAGAATATCTATCCTGAAGAGATTGAGGACAAACTCAATAACATGGATGGCGTGGTAGAGTCAGTGGTGGTGGAGCGAGAAGGTAAATTAGTGGCACTCGTTTTCCCTGACCAACAAGGTGAACTCACTTTCCGTCAGCCTCTTGCCGAACTGATGAAAGAGAATATGCAGCGACTGAATGAACTCCTGCCCAAATATAGTCAAATAGCCAAGTTCGAATTGCAGGAAAAAGAGTTTGAGAAGACTCCCAAGAAATCTATCAAGAGATTCCTGTATAAATAAAAAAGATGCATTATTGCATCTTTAATATGAGGTCGGCGAGGTCTCTTACGGCTCCGTGACCGCCGGTGTGCGGCATAATGCGTATCCCCTTTATGGCTGATACTTCATCGCAAGCGTCTTGGGGGCAGGCGGCGATTCCTACTGCTTCCAACAAGGCAATGTCATTCACATCATCACCGATATATGCCACTTCTTCAAGGTCGATACCCATCTCTCTGCACATCTCTTCAGTAGCTCTAAGTTTCCCCTCAAAACGAATCCCTTGGCGAAGATAATCTACTCCCAATTTCTGTGCCCTTGTCTCTACGATGGGGGTGGTTTCTGAAGTTAATATGCCTACTTTTATACCCGCTTGTTGTAGCAGTTTCATGCCCATACCATCACGAACATAGAAACGTTTCATCACGTCACCTTCTTTGCTGTAATACATACCACCATCGGTCAGTGTGCCGTCAACATCCGTCAAAAATAGTTTGATTGCTTTCATAAATATGCGGGATTTTTAGCATTACCTTCAAAAGTTTTCCTGTCCCTTTGATTAACTGGAGCCGGGATGGGCCATCATAGTGACTGCAAAGGTAATTTATTTTTCTGACTCGACCAAAAAAAACAATTACAAACATTTGGTGATATAAAATAATTGTGCTACCTTTGCCCTGTCAGTCAATGCCATTATCAACCCTTTAAAATTATATTTATTATGAAAGATTTATGGAAATATCTGATTATCGGTTGCAGTGTGATAATCAGTGTGATTGTTCTTTCTTTTGCCATCACCTATTATGGCAGGAGCAAAGACACTATTGCAGTAACAGGTCTTGGTGAGACCACCTTCACCAGTGACATGATTGTATGGCAAGGTCGTATCTCACTTGAGAACTATGACAAACTGGCTGGCTATCGCCAGATGGAGAAAAACCAGCAGAAAGTGGCGCAGTATTTGCGTGAAAACGGTGTATCGGATGACGAAGTGACCTTTTCGTTTATCAATACCGACAAAAACTTCACTTCTGTTTATTCCGACAACGGAAACTATATCGGCTCACGTTTCGTGGGATATGGTTTCTCGGAGACTTTCACGGTAACCAGCTACAATGTAGAAAAAATCGAACGCATCTCTCGTGAGATATCAACGCTCATCTCACAGAATATTGATGTGGACTCCTATACACCGGACTATTACTACACAAAACTGGACGATTTGAAATTGGAACTGATAGAGAAGGCTTCTAAGGATGCCCGTCTTCGTGCTGAGAATATCGTAGAGAATGCCGGAGGTCACTTAGGCAAAGCTTCTAATGCCCGTCTTGGTGTGTTCCAAATCACGTCAGTTACCGGTGAGGAGGAATACAGCTATGGCGGCACATTCAATACTTCTTCCAAAGAGAAGAAAGCCCGCATCACGGTCCGTATGGAATATAAACTCAAGTAATACAGGCAATTCCTACAACCCTTCTCCTCCCGTTTCGGGAAGGGCAACGCATAATGTCAATAACACAAAAGAGTGAGCTTCGGCTCACTCTTTTGTATTGCTGACTTCCACTTCTTTGAGTTGGTTGATTTCCTGCGGAAGTTTTAGGGTGTAGAGGATCGCCTCTGCCTGTCGGAGCGGATTGCGTTTCTTCTGTCCCGGGGCAAAGATAAAAACTTCGGCGGTTATCACTCTGTTGTTTATCTCATCAATGCGTGTGTGTTGCACAAACGGACCTCCCATTGCCTCGCCATCAAGCATCTTCCACAAGCCTCTTATTTCGGCGCACCATCGGTTGTTCACGGTGATAGGCGTAAATTGCGGTGGAAAATGATTGTATTCCGTGCCGAGATGTGAGCCCTCCAACTGACCGCTGATATGCGCTCCTAACACCTCATTGCGCTTGGCCAGCAAGGCTTCTTTTGTCAGTTGTGACTCACTGGTGTAGGGGTATGACCATATAATCAAGTCGCGACGCAAACTGCCGCCATCGTTCACACACCATACAAAGTCTGCACTATCCATCACGAGCAGATAATCTGAAGGGATGCAGATGTCGCTTCCTAACCGACGTTGCACTGCTTCACGAGTATCAGTGGTCTTGTAGTTGCGATAGAATCGTCCTTGGCGAGCCAACTCCTGACGCACAAACCATTGACGGATAGCAGTTTTTTCCACCTCAAAGCAGACTGCCGCTTCTTCCGGAGACGGACTCTGCAACACACATACCACTTGCGGTTGTGCATACACATTCTCGTGATATTTCACTTTAGCCTGTGTGTAGCGGCTGGGATTGATATCGACATAGAGAATGTTGCGGGTGGGTTTGAGAAAATCATCAAACAACTGCGGGCTTACTTGTGAAACCGTGAAATAGGGTTCCATCTGTGGCAGACAAGGCATGTCGGCTCCCATATAACTTCTGATGGAATCGCCTAACGGGCTCTCCCATATTGTATTGTCTGTTACTGCCAATAGTTCATAGATACTTCCGTTGGCACTTGGCAGGGCTCTGCCGCTTTGCTTGCAACCGGTCAGACCGATGCAGCAAGCCATGATACACAAACATAGATAAACACGTTTCATAACTATTGCATTTTGTTTTGTTCGAGTTCGGCATTTTCTTGGCGGATGCTGAGATGGTCAATGGCAAAATAAACGGCGTTGCGCATTGAGGCAGGGTCGGCTTGGTTCTTGCCTGCGATGTCATAAGCTGTTCCGTGGTCGGGAGAAGTGCGGATAATAGGCAGACCGGCGGTAAAGTTTACACCGCTCATGTCAAGCGACTTGAAAGGTATCAGCACTTGGTCGTGATACATACCGAGGATGGCGTCGAACTGCTGATACATGCCGGTCCCGAAAAAACCATCGGCAGCGTATGGCCCATAGACAATCATACCCGCTTCTTTGGCTTTCTGCAGAGCCGGACGTATCACATCGTTTTCTTCGCTACCAATCAACCCGTTGTCGCCGGCATGAGGGTTGAGTGCCAAGACGGCAATCTTGGGTTTTACGATGCGGAAGTCGTCATGAAGCGTGGCAGAGAGAAGGCTGAGTTTGTTCAGTATGTTTTCTTCCGTAATCTGACTGCTTACCTCATGCAAGGGTACATGGTTGCATACGAGGGCTACACGCATGTGCTCGCTTACCATCATCATCAGTGACTCGCCTGCGGAGAAAGTATGTGTGAGATATTCTGTATGTCCTGAAAAATGAAAAACGTCAGATTGCACGTTCTCTTTATTGAAAGGAGCGGTAACCAAGGCATCTGCTTGTTTGTCTTTGATGTCTTTGACGGCACGTCCGAGTGAGGCTAACGCCGCACGACCTGCGATGGCTGTACTTTCGCCGATGTTGAGTTCTATATCATCGGGATAGCAGGTGATGAAGTTGAGTTTGCCGGATTGTGCCTTCGAGGCTTGTTCAATGGTCACCATCGGGAGGAAATGCAGTTCTTCATCGAGCAGATGCATATTTTTTTTGGCTACTTGCAGGTTGCCATATACGATGGGGGTGCAAATCTCACGCAGGTGTTCATCGGCAAATACTTTCAGTATCACTTCATAACCGACTCCGTTGATGTCGCCGGCACTGATGGCTATGGTTGGTTTGTTCATTGTATGTGTGTTTTTTTGTCGTTTAATTATAATATTGCAAATATTCTTATCCATTTCTAAAATTTCTCCCAATGCACTTTTTCATATTGCAGTTTGTCGGGATTGATGGGCTTTTTCTCCTCTGCCTTGTAACCGATGCTTACGATGCATAGCACCGCTAAATGAGCGGGGATATGTAGCAGTTCTCTTGCCATTTTCTCTGCCTCTTGGTTCTCTTTGGTGAAACGATTATGGATATGCACCCAGCAACCGCCTAACCCTAAATCTTCAGCGCATAGAAGCATATTCAATGCGGCTATAGAACCGTCGCACTGCCAAGTGTCGGTCTCCGTAGGGTCCACGCAAACCACAATACCCAAGGGTGACTCTTTCAGCATCACACTTCCGTACGTTTTGCAGTCTGCCAATCGGCTCAAAATCGTTTTGTCTTCCACCACTACAAACTCCCAAGGATTCAGATGCTTGGAAGAAGGTGATGCCAATGCAGCCTTCAGAATGGTCTCGATTTTTTCTCTCTCAACCGTTTTATCCTCATATTTGCGGATACTTCTGCGGCGCAATGCTAATTCTAAAAATGTATTCATAATATGCCTAATTAATCATTGTGGGTCATTTGAATATCAATAGCCGCCGTATGCAAAGCATGGGTTATTTGCCGAATCAGTTGTTCACTGATGCCATGTTGTTTGCCCCAGGCAATGCGTTCCGACAATATCTGTTGGATACGCCCTTCTTGCAATATCGGCATGTTGTGCTCTTGCTTGTACCTTCCGATTTCTTTTGCCAATTGCAGGCGTTTTAGAACCCCTTGCCAGAGTGCTTCATCCACTTCGTCAATCTGCTCGCGCAATGCCAGCAACTTGTTGTCTGTAGGTTGGTGTATAGGATAATGCAAATGCTCAATCAAGTGCTGATATTGCTCTATGGTGAGTTGCTGGCGAGCATCAGATAATGCTTCTGAAGGGGTGGGGTGTACTTCCGTCATTAGCCCGTCAGCCCCCAAGGAAAGCGCATGTTGAGCCACTTGAGCTACCAAGGCGGCATCGCCGGCTATATGGCTGGCATCGCAAATAATCTTCATTCCGGGCTTGCGTAAACGAAGAGAGATGGGCAAGTGCCATAAGGGAGAATAGCGATAGTTGGTGACAATACCTCCTTCTGAAGTTAGAAACCCTCGATGAACGGCTATCAGTTGCTTGATGCCGGCCTTCTTAAATCGTTCAATGGCTCCTATCCATAGGCCTATATCGGGGGATATAGGATTCTTGACGAGCAATACTACATCGTCGTGTTTGCAAGCAGCAATGGCATCTGCAATGGATTGCACCAGGTAGGGACTGGTCGTGGTGCGTGCTCCTATCCACAGGATGCGAATGCCTGCTTCCAAGCATTGCTTTACTTGCTCGGGATTCATCACTTCGGTTGTTACAGGCATCCCCAACTCTTTTTGAACGCGATTCAGCCAAGTAATACCTTTGACTCCGACCCCTTCAAAACTATTCGGCGAAGTGCGTGGTTTCCATAGTCCTGCACGAAAAACAGATGCCCCAGCCTGTTTGACAGCACTTGCAGTAAGCATAACCTGCTGCTCGCTTTCGGCACTGCAAGGACCTGCAATCTGCAAGAAAGGCAATGATAGTATGTCGGTTGTCGGCTTCATATCGGTTGCAAAGATAACATTTTTTGTTAGAATAGGAAAATTTTTGTAACTTTGCAACGATTTTAGGAATCGTTCAGCGAATGCATGTCGTTGAGTGTCAGAATATGGAACTGAGTGAGCGTGACATAACCTACCTTCCAGGAGTCGGTCCCAAACGGGCGGCTATGCTTAAGAAGGAACTGAAAGTGCAGTCGGCACTTGATCTGCTCTATGTGTTTCCGTATAAGTACATTGACCGAAGCAAGTTCTATAAAATCAGTGAGATAGAAGATACAGAGACCTATGTGCAGATTATAGGTGAATTTCTCGACTGGCAGATTGTGGGTATAGGAAGCAAGCAACGTTTGTCTGCCCGTTTTACGGATGGCGAAGAGGTGATAGAGGTAATCTGGTTTAAGGGCGTGCAATACTTGCGGTTGCAGAAGGGTGTCAAATATATTTTATTCGGCAAGCCTTCTTATTACAATCATACATATAACATTGTTCATCCGGACCTTGAGATATTCAAACCAACTGAAATAGAGGCGAGAAAAGGACTCGAACCGCATTACAACACCTCAGGTGAGATGAAAGCGGGTTGGCTCAACTCGAAAGCGATGCGCAACATCATCCGCAATCTCATGCCTGATTTGAAAAAAGGTTTGCCCGATACGTTGCCGTTGTTTCTTAGAGAGAAATACCAATTGATGGACCTCACCAACAGTCTGGTCAATATCCACTTTCCAAAGGACCAACAACTGCTCCGCAAGGCGCGTGAACGACTGAAGTTTGAAGAACTCTTCTATATACAACTACAGATTCTCAAGCAGATGAAGCGTCGCGAGTCTGAGAACTCGGGTTTCCTGATGCCTAAGGTAGGACGCGCTTTCAACGATTTCTATTTCAACCATCTGCCTTTCCCGTTGACCAATGCCCAAAAAAGAGTGATAAAGGAGATACAGGCTGACCTCAAATCCGGCAAACAGATGAATCGTTTGCTGCAAGGAGATGTGGGTTCGGGCAAGACGTTGGTGGCATTGCTATGTTCTTTGCTTGCCAATGATAACGGGTATCAGACCTGCATCATGGCTCCCACCGAGATTCTTGCCAATCAGCACATGCAGACGGTATCTGACTTCTTGCAAGGAACAGAAGTGCGTGTAGAGTTGCTTACAGGCTCCACACCCAAGAAAGCACGCGAGAAACTGCATGCGGCACTGCTTACGGGTGAGATAGATATCTTAATCGGCACACATGCTCTCATAGAAGATACCGTGCAGTTTGCCAATCTTGGTCTTGTCATTGTGGACGAACAACATCGATTCGGTGTTGCGCAACGTGCCAAACTATGGACAAAGAATATCAACCCGCCTCATGTGTTGGTGATGACCGCTACGCCTATCCCGCGAACACTTGCCATGACTGTCTATGGCGATCTCTCCGTCAGCGTCATTGACGAACTTCCACCCGGCAGAAAACCTATACAAACTTTGCATTACACCAATCTCCGCCGAGACGGAATCAACCGTTTTATTCGTGAGCAGATAACGCAAGGCAGACAAATCTATGTCGTCTATCCCCTCATTGAGGAAAACAAAAAGATGGATTTGGTTGATTTAGAGAACGGCTATCGCTATATGCAGGAGCATTTTCCTGATTGCCGTGTCAGCATGGTGCATGGTAAGATGAAGGCGAAAGAGAAAGATATGCACATGCAGGCATTTCTTCGGGGCGAAACACAGATTCTGGTGGCAACTACCGTCATTGAAGTAGGTGTCAACGTACCGAATGCGAGTGTGATGGTGGTGGAGAATGCGGAACGCTTCGGGCTGAGCCAGCTTCACCAACTGCGTGGCAGGGTGGGGCGTGGCGCAGACCAAAGTTATTGCATACTGCTTACACGCGTGGAACTGAGTAAAGAAACTCGCAAACGCATGGATATCATGGTCGCCACCAACGATGGCTTCCGTATTGCTGAAGCTGACCTGCAACTGCGCGGACCCGGCGATTTGGAAGGGACGCAACAAAGTGGTCTGCCTTTTGAACTGCGTATAGCCTCTCTCTCTACTGATGGGCAAATGCTTGAGATAGCCAGACATGCTGCCTTGAATATTTTGGAAGAAGACCCACAGCTCTCTCTCGACAAAAACGCTTTGTTGGTTCATCAACTCGGAAAACTCAAACAACGGGCTGTGGACTGGGGGTTGATAAGTTAAGGTAAAAAGAAAAAACAAAATCTTTCCTCTGTAATTTGTGTAACAAAGAGGGTGACTTTTAATAGTCGCCCTCTTTATTCATTATTTTTACCCGTTGGCGGAATTAAAAAAATGTTCAATTTTTCCTCACCATCCTTTCATTACTGATGAGTACCATGCTTTGGCCTTATTACATCGGCAATAAATGCAGGCGGGTGGTTGTACCTAACTTTTGGTGCTGATTAAGGGTGAGAATTGTGTTGCCGTTCTTTTGCTTGATGGTTACTTTTGTGTCAGCCGGCTCTTCAGCCAAGCGGTAGTTGCCGCTTAGCGTAATCACTTGCTTGCGTTCTTCCCATGCGGGTTCTGCCACAAACATATTCAGCTCTTCCCCTTCTTTTTCTACGAGCAAAGCAGCCATCCCATCTGCAGAGACGTTAAGTCCGTCGATATCTATAGATGCACTTTTCCAGAAGTGTATGCCATAGATATTATCGCCCTTTCTTACTGCCTGCACGTTTTCGTCATTACTCAAGATGGCGACTTCCGGTGCTGCTGCGTAACTGTTGGTTTGGGCGACATCCATGGTGGGAAGCATCACGTAGCAGTAGTCAGCTTTCTGAGGCTGATTGCCATGCGACAGCCATATCTCGGTGTTACCCTGCTTCGTTTGTCGCACTTGCAGCGTGGCGGCTGCAGGGAAATAATAACCGCAAATATCTCTCAATGCCGCCCATTTGATATTAGCCTGCTCTGTGGCAACACCATTGAAATTGTTAAGCCCTTTCCCTATGCTCAAACTAAGCGGATGTTTGAACCTGCGGTTTTCAATTGTGGTGATTACTTCGCGATTGGCATCGAGATTGATATCTGCACCCAAACATACCACTTCTTTATCGAAGAAAAACCATGATTTCTTTGCAGTGAGATTGCTGGCACCACCTACCAACTGCATCATCGCAGTGCTGATGTTGCGGTTGGCATCGGTTGCTCCTCCCGATCGTGCTAACGCAGGAGCATTGGCAGGATTGCCATAAGCAGGCTGTACGCACTGTATTTCTTCCCGCTCAATAACGTCAATCGTGGTCCCGGGCAGACGATAAGGGTCGGCGTTTTGCATATATTGGTTATAGTGTTTCAAATCGGTGGGCAGATAGAGATATAGCATGCCGTCGCCGGTGTACCAACCGGTGGTGTTTTGGCGTGCGGTCGGGGTAAGGAAACTCTCGTATTTGCCGATTCGGTTACTTGACATACTGAGGGCTGCCCGCCAAGTGGGCATGGTGTGAATCACTCGGTCGCCTGCTGCCCACAGAATGCTTTGTGCACGGTCGCCTCCTTCCCCTGTTGCCAACTGCATGGCTTTCTCTACTACAGGAATATACACGGGCAGAGGCGAGAGACCAACATAAACCGATGAGTAATGCTCGTTATGGGCGATGATGTTGGCGGCGGTGGCGAGTGCGTTGGTGCGTTCCGTTTCGTCGGAGATGAGTTCGGCTGCATTCATAATAGCAAGTGCTATGTTGCGTGCTTTGCTATAGGGGTCGGATGCATTGGCGCGACCCATCAGCATAAGCAACATCTCACCGTGATAAATGGCAGGTAGATAGGTGTTGTTAATCCATATCGGCAACATCTCGCTGATTTTCTCAGGTATAACAAACTCTGTTCCGCTGAGCAGTTGTTGCATATAGCCTGCCATTTGGATAATTTCCACTCCGTAGGTGCCGATATACGGAATTGAAGAGTGCTGAATGAAAGTGCCGTCACGATAGAGTCCTTCCTTGTCGGCAAGAATGCTCACATTCCGCAGAGAACGCTGCCGACGAGTGTAGTTGTCTTGTTTGCGAATAGCCGACATGCGCTTCTGTGGGGTGGCATCGTCATAGAAAGCGGGTATGGCATATTCAAGTGCATCGTTGATGTCCGCTTTGTTGCTGGTCAGTATGCCTAATATCATCACATTGCGGCAGATACTGGCTTTGTTTGCCCATGTCAAATCTCCGTGTTTCATGAAACTGCGGGTGAAGTTGCCTACGCCTTCTTCATATTGCCGGATTTCATCTTGTGTCAGTTCGTCATACAGAATACTCACGATGTGACCGTAATTCCATGGAATACCGATACGCCATTCCCACCAACTGCCTTGTTTCTTGCTTTTCCCGTTGTAGCAATAGCGGTATAGTAGTGACAGACCGTAACGTATATCTTCTTTGAGTTGCTCGTTATGATAGGTGCTGCAATCGGGGTAGCCCCATGCCCGAGCCATGTCCAATAGGCGGGAGTAGCAAGCATTGATATGTACCGGCAGAAAGGCAGGGGTGTCATGCAGTTTGGGAAGATCATTCCACAGAATCGTGGTGTCTTTTCGCATCGTCTGCTGATAGTTGAGTGCCTGGGAGGTAAGGCTTGTGTAATAAGACTTCAGTGCTGCTGCAGCGGCAGGGTCACTTGGGGCAGTGGTTTGTCCCAAAACAATTGACTCACGCAAACGTTGACGCATCAAGTCAAACTCATCGGCTTGAACCGACAATGCAATAAGGCTAAACAATAGCACAGTAAAAATGCTCTTTTTCATATGTTGTTAGTTGTTGTTTTTATCTAAGAAGTTGCTTTTGGCTGTCCCTTGGCGAAATTATAAGGTAAAAAATGTTCAATTTTTCCTCAAAAAAACGTAGCGGACTTGTAGCGGACATATAGCGGACATGTAGCGGACATGGTAAGCCTCAAAAAAATCAAAAAATGTTCAATTTTTCCTCAACGTTCAGTAAGCCTATCGTAGAACCGCGTAAGGACATCATAAACCTTGTCTTCCGATTTTCTGGCATGCAAAGGTAGTGAAATTTCTTGATTTTGCAAATAGATATAATTTTTGTATCTTTGCGGCGATTTGTACACAATGTATCATTGCTTGTAAATAGTTTTATAAAGTGATAGAAGAGATAATCAATAAAAATAATCAAATATATGAATTATACATTATTAGCAGCGGGTATATTACCTGCTTTGGTTCTGATCTATTATATTTGGCGTCGTGACAACTATCAGCGCGAACCGGTAGGACAGTTGTTAAAAGGCTTCTTCTTTGGTGTGCTCAGTACTGCTTTTGCGGGGAGCATAGAGGCTTTCCTGGTGGCTCTCGGTTTTGTTCCGCAGAATCCTGCTACCTGGCTCGGAGCCATTTGGGACGCTTTTGCCGGGGTGGCAATCGTGGAAGAAGGCGTGAAATTGTTCTTTTTGTGGTTGCTCTTGCGCCGTAATAAACATTATGACGAGATGATGGACGGCATTGTTTATGCTGTTTGTGTCGGAATGGGGTTTGCGGCGGCTGAGAACATCGGTTATCTTGTAGCCAATATCAATCAATGGCAAGAAGTGGCAGTGGGACGAGCTATCTTTAGTATCCCTGGGCACTTTATGTTTGCGGTTGCAATGGGTTACTATTATTCAATTTGCCATTTTACGTATGCAAGCAAACGTGAGAAGTTTAATGTCCTTTTCATACCTGTTTTGCTCCATGGTATATTTGACTCTCTACTTATGATGGCTAATGTAACGCCTGCTTTGTCGGGACTGTTATGGCTTGTGTTTGTAGTGTTCTGCCTATGCTTGCCGCGTATGGCAAGGAGAAAAATCAACAAACTCCTCGAGCAAGATCGGCAATGGAAGGAAAATGTTTGGTTTACAATTGACAGACAATAATTAAATGAAGAAGTTGATATGAATAAAAAAGTATTAGTATTGAGTATCTTTGTTTGGCTGACCGGTTGGCTCTTTGCTACGCAAACGACTTATACCTTCACTAAAAAGGACTGGTCATCCAAAGTAGGAACAGTGGTAACGAATAAAATTACTGATGGCTGGGTGAGCGACAAAGATGCCGCAGCTGATAACGGCGGCGGATATACTGATGCTAACGGCTTGTTGTATGGTGCCGGCGTTCAGGTATCAAAAAGTTATTCGGGTGCAGGCGCAACATCGGTGGTGTCTTTCGAGAAGGTAAGGAAGATTGTGGTGAACTATTGCTCTAATAACAAAGACGGTGCAGGCTACATGGTGTTTGGTGTAGGCAACGTGAAAGATAGTATTCAGATTACCAAACCCTCAAGCAATGGCAACTACAACCGGGATGTCGAGTTGAGTTTCGAAGGTGAACCAAGTGGTAAGATTCAGTTCTCAATGAAGAATACCTCAGGTAGTTTCTATATCAACACCATCACCATCAAAGCAAGTAACGGCAGTCCGAATATAGCAGGTCTGACTGCTGATGTGTTCCAACTGGTGACCGATGTCAGCCAGTTGCAAAACGGAGATGAGGTAATGATAGGCGTGAGCGGCAATAGTCATAACTATATTATGGGTTTGTATGACGAATGGAACAGCCGTAACAATATCTATGCTGTAAAAGGCTCTTATAGTGCGGACCGTCAGACTGTCAATGAGAATGCTGATGCCGTTTACACACTTCTCATCGGTGAGAAAGAAGGAGGCGGCAACTATTATGCCCTAATGGATGCCACCGACTATTATCTTGTGGCAAGCGGAGGTAATCCGAATAGTGGAAACAATAATTATCTGACCGTTTGGGACACTATCTACAGTTCCAACTATGGATGGTATGGCGCATGGGATATAACTATAGCTGCCAATGGTGAGGCTTCAATCCTCAATTTGGGCAAGAGTCGTTCCGGCAAGCTTCAGTTCAATATGAATGGCGGAACTCCTATTTTTGCCTGCTATAGCGAATGGTCGATGGTGATGCCGGCTCTGTATCGCCGTGTAACCATCGATGACCCGACTGCCCCTTATCTGACTGCCTCTCTTTGCAATTTCGGCACGGTGCTGCTTCAGGATGCTTCGGTTAACGGACAAAAAACAATAGAAGTGAATGCCATCAACCTTACAGAAGAAATACAAGCCTCTCTTGTTAATGGCAGTGTGTTCTCGTTGGACAAGACCGAACTTGATAGAGACGGAGAACTCCTCACTGTTAGTTATTCTGCCACTGCTGTAGGAGATTATCGTGATACCATCGTTTTCAAGAACTCTCAAATTGAACTTCGTGTGAGTGTTCTTCTCAATGTTGACCGAGAACTTACTATCGCAGAGGCAACGACCCTTTCTGACCTTACCGTATGCTACCTCAATCCGGTGGTTATTACAAAAAAATACGATAAGTATGTCTTTGTCCGTGATGACACCGGCTCAATGCTTCTGTTCGACAGCGGCAATCTCTACGCCAAAGACCGCAAGAATGGTGATGTGCTTACCGGGGTGGTGGGCAAATACAAGAACTACTATGGCAATCCGGATTTGAACCTGACAGCACAGTTCAACTATAAAGCAGGAGATGCTGCTCTTCCTGATGTTCAAACCACTATGCCTGACAGTGCTGACGTTTGCCGTTACCTGCGCTTCGAAAAAGTACAATACAACTCGCAGAAAAATCTTGTTGTCAACGGCGAGGTGTTGCCAATCTATGACTTGTTTAATTGTCAGAGTCAAGGTGTTATTCAATCCGGTATTGACTACACGGTTGAAGGCATTGTGTATTACTACAACGAAGTGGTGTTCTGCCCCACATCTATTGAGATATATGTGCCTACAGGCTTGGCTGAAACCAATGCAGATACTGATGAACGTTCAGTTGAGAAACGCATTGTCAATGGTGAGGTAATAATCTTTGACGGAGCAACAGAATATGATGTGCAGGGCAGAGAAAGGTGATAATGTGTCACTGATTTTGTCCTGATTACTCATGTAAGAGAATGATAGGTGGTCTATAAAGACCCATAAAGAAATGTAGTTTGTTATGAAAATAGTAGCATTGGTTCCAATGAAGTTGAATAACAGCCGCTTGCCGGGAAAAAACTTGCTGAGTTTTGACAATGGTCGGCCTCTTTGTTATTATGTGTTGACGACGTTGCTGCAGGTGAAGCAAATCAGTGAGGTGTATGTGTATTGTTCGGATGAGAAAGTGAAGGAATATCTGCCTGTTGGTGTCCGCTATCTCAAACGCAGTGCTACGTTAGACCAAGACACTACAAAAATCAATGAGGTGATATCTTCTTTTTCTAAAGAAGTGGAAGCTGATATTTATGTGATGACTCATGTTACCTCGCCTTTTATTTCAGCTGCAAGTATAGAAAAAGGTTTACAAGCCGTGATGGATGGCGGGTATGATTCTGCTTTGGCAGTGCAGCGGTTGAGTACCTTCCTATGGAAAGACGGAAAACCTTTTAATTATTCGTTGGAGTCTATTCCCCGCACGCAAGATTTGTCACCTATCTATGCGGAGACGTCAGGCTTTTATATTTTTCGCAAGAATGTAATAGCAGAGTTAGGAAGACGTATCGGCAATCGCCCCTATTTGGTGGAAGTGGGACAAATAGAAGCAGTGGATGTTGATGAGAAAGAGGATTTCTTAATTGCGAATGCAATATATAACCAGCTTATCCGAAGAGAATGAAGAATATGATTAATATATTGGATTGCACACTTCGTGACGGAGGTTACGTTAATGATTGGAGATTTTCAGAAAAATCCGTTATTGATATCACGCGTTGCCTTGAAGAAAGCGGTATTGACCTGATTGAAGCGGGCTATTTGAGTGAAAAATATCCTCAAGAAAAAGGACGTACTATTTTTTCCTCACTGCAAGATATTGAGGAAATTGTACCGAAGCATATCTTATGCCGTGTTGCTTGCATGATAAACTATGGCGAGTATGCGGCAGAGCATTTGCCTGATTATAATGGTTTTGGGATTCGTTATTTGCGTATAGCTTTTCACCAAGAAGATATGCGTGCTGCTCTTAATTATTGCCGTGAATTATGCCAAAAAGGTTATGAGGTGTTTGTGCAACCGATGTCAACGATTGATTATTCAGAGGAAGAGTTGACAGCGATGCTTAGTGTTGCTAACGAGATTGGTGTAAGAGCCGTATATATTGTGGACAGTTTCGGCTTTATGCAACCTCATGATGTGGAGTTATTGTTAAACCTATATCAAAACAATCTGAAAAAAGACATAGCAATTGGTTTCCATTCTCATAACAATTTGCAACTAAGCATGTCCAATTCGGAGGTGATGCTCAACCATCGTGACAAAGGACGTGAGATAATAATTGACTCATCGGTTTTCGGCATGGGGCGTGGTGCGGGAAATTTATGCACGGAACTGCTAATAAAACATCTAAATGAACATTTCGACAAAAGTTATGAACTATTGCCTGTGTTGGAGATTATAGATGATTATCTTCATGGTATATTTATTCGCACACCATGGGGCTATTCGTTGCCATATTATCTGGCATCCAGTAATAAATGCCATCCTAATTATGCAACTTATCTGTCTCAGAAACAGACTATAGGAATTCAACAAATGAATAAGATTTTAGGTCGTATTCCTCAAGAAAACCGTCGTAAATTTGACAAGGAACTGATAGAACGGCTCTATATTGAATATACCGGTGTGGAAATAGATGATAGAGAAACGCTCCATGCATTAGAGAAAGTATTCAATGGCAAGTCTCTGTTGCTATTGGCACCAGGAAAGAGTTTGCAAGAATACGAGCAGCAAATACGCAACTACGTTACAGAACAGAACCCTATAGTAATCGCTATCAATTTTGTACCCAAACAATTCGCTCTTGATGTATTGTTCCTAAGTAACCCCAAACGTAAGGCATCGGTAAAACAAATAAATTCAAGTCGTATATTAACTACTTCCAATATAACGGATGTGGAGAGTAGATGGAAAGTGAATTATTTTTCTCTTGTTAATTACTCTGAGCAAGAAGCCGACAATGCCGGACTTATGCTATTAAGACTATTGATTAAACTAAAGGTAAAAGAAGTGGCAATGGCAGGTTTTGACGGTTTTAGTCAGGACCCCCATCAAAACTATTATGATGAACAATATATCAACTCTACTGTAACGGAGGTCTTCGAATCCCGTAATCGGAGTGTGGGACATCAGTTGGCTCAACTTATGAAGTCTATTAACATCAATTTCTTAACTCCGACACGCTATGTCTGAACGTCGCGTTATAATACTATGTAATAGTGCCTATCAGTTGTTAACGGCAATTCAGTTGCGGCTCACTATTTATAAACAGGACCATGTTGATGTTCTTGTGAGTAATCAAATGTCGCGTTCGTGCGAGATAGCCGATAATTTGAAACAAATATCGTTATTCAACTCGGTTAGGCATATTGACACAAACAGACGTGATTATCGTAATCGTTTTTTTGAAACCCTGCATGATTTGGCTTTGATACATCGATTGCATCGTGAGTCTGGCGATTTTGATGTGTTTTGTACTGCAAATATTTCCGTATTTTCCATTTTGTTTGTTCGTTTCTATCAAAAACGGAGATTAGAAGTAAATATATATGAAGACGGAATGGTTACCTATTGCCGTTGCTTTGAACATTTTGACAGAGCCGGTATTGTGGCAAGATTATTGTTGCCACATGGAGTATTGGGACAGACAAAACATATTTATATTTTTAATCCCGAATTACTGGAATGGCATGTAAAGGGTGTGACGCCGATAGCTATCCCCAAAATTGATTCGGATAATCATGAGACAGTGAAAATGCTGAATCAAGCATTTGGTTATGATAACTCGGCTGCCGAGTATGACCGTCCGTATCTTTTTATGGAAGAGTCTTTTTATGCAGACGGTTATCCTGTGCCTGATGTGGAGTTGGTGGAGAGAATAGGTAGTGCAGTGGGAAAAAACAATGTAATGATTAAGCTTCATCCGCGTAACGGAGTGGACCGTTTCTCACGTTTAGGCTATAAAGTGAGTAGCAATAGTGCTATACCATGGGAACTGATTTTGCTCAATCAGTCTATGCAAGACAAGACACTATTGTCTATCAGTTCAAGTTCTCTTTTGCAACCCTATCTCCTTTTAGGGCAAGAAGTCAAAAGTATAGCATTGCTGAATCTGCTCTCCGAAAAACCCGGCAACATGAGCGGTGAATTGGGAAATTTTATGCTTGCATTGTTTGAGCGATTATCCCCCATATGCATCACTCCTCATACAGAGCAAGAGTTATATGAGCTGCTCCGTGAAAAGTAATGATACATGATTATGCTAAAAAGAATTCGTGAAATAGGTTTGCAAGCGGCCTGGCTGAAACTGAAGAATCTTGTATTCCCCAAAGACAGTCAGGTGATTATGGCGGCTTCTACTAATGGTGCCTATGAATATCTGAAACGTTATCGATATGTGATAGAAGAAAGAGAAAACAAAGTCGATAAGGTAGATGTGGTAGATGGCTCACCAATATGTGGGAGTAAAACAATATGGACGTGTTGGTTGCAAGGAGAAAATGAGGCTCCTGCTTTGGTTAAACGATGTCTCAGCTCACTTAGAAAATGGAGGGGGGACTATGAGGTTGTGTTGATAGACGAGACAAACCTGCATGACTATGTCAGTTTTCCGGATTATATAGAGGAGAAATACAGGAAAGGTATCATCTCTCGAACACATTATTCCGACTTGCTTCGTGTGGAATTACTTTATCGTTATGGTGGAATATGGATTGACAGCACCTTTCTATTAACGGGTGAATTGCCGGTTTATATTGAAGATACACAATTTTTCTGCTATCAGCGTCGTCCTTTCGGTCATTTAAGAATCAGCAATCCGCTTCTGAAAGCAACACCTCAGCACCCTCTTATTTGTGATATTCGGAAACTTCTGCATACCTATTGGCAGCAGGAAGACCGCTTGGTTTCCTATTCTATATTTCATTTGTTTTTCACGTTGATGTACGAAGAAAGTGCTCGCGACAAGCAGTTGATAGATTCTATCCCCTATGTGCCTACCGATTTGATGGATGTGATGCTCTATAGTCTGAATCGTCCTTATACTCAACAACTGTGGCAGCATATCACTTCACTTACGCCGTTGCATAAACTCACCTATCGTTTTGACAGGTATGAGATTGATACGGAAAAACAAGGAACCCTGTATCAGTATATTCTTAATGAGTTATGATATCCGTTATTGTTTGTACATATAATAGAGAAAAATATATTGGCGGTTTGTTGGAGAGTATTGCAAAAAACGATTTGCCGCCCTCTGAATACGAGATTGTGTTGGTTGACAATAATTGCACTGATAATACCCGTGAGATATGTGAGGCATTCATGAAACAACATGAAAAGTTGTCGTTTCTCTATGTTGTAGAGACGCAGCAAGGTTTGTCAGCAGCTCGCAATAGAGGTATAGCCGAGGCTAAGGGCGATATAGTTCTTTATGTGGATGATGATGCGTGGGTGGATGAAAATTATCTACGTAGTTATGCTTGTTTTTTCTCTTCCCATCCGAAGGTAGCAGCAGCCGGTGGGCCAATATTGCCGCAGTACGAGACAGCTGAACCCGATTGGATATCGCCATACACAAAGGCCTTACTTACCGCCTATATGTATTATGGTGAGCGTATCCGGCGTTATCCGTATGGGCGTTTTCCCGGTGGCGGGAATGCTGCCTATCGAAAAGAAGTGTTTGAAAAGGTGGGATTGTTTAATACGGAATTAGGAAGAAAAGGAACCGGACTGCTCGGGGCAGAAGAAAAAGATATCTTTGATAAGATGCGTAGGCAAGGCATGCAGGTGTGGTATGTGCCAACGGCAGTGCTTCATCATATTATTCCCCAGAGCAAACTGGAAATGAACTATTTTGACAACCTAACCTTGCAGATAGGCAGAAGCGAACGTAAACGGACGAAGGCAATAGGTACGTGGAAATATGCTCAACGCTTGGTCCTGGAAGCAGTAAAATGGATGGGAACTATTGTCTTGTGGTGCGGCTATTGTTTGCAACGGTCCCCTAAGAAAGGAAAGATGTTGATTCGATTTAGGAAAAACGTAACGAGAGGATTATTGAATGAAAGTTAAGGTATATAGTAGAAGTTTCGACCTGCGTCTATATAGTTTGTCAAAAAAACTATGTGAGGCATTAGAATGGGAGTGTGTGCGTTTGACAGACCAAACGGCAGACGGCTATTTTCTAACGATGTTGGAAGATGTGGATTGCGATGTGGCTATAAATGTGGATGAAGATTGCTTTCTTACCGATATAGCTGCAGTAAAGCGATTGGTGGACTATGTAGTAGAAAACGGTTATGCCAATGCCGGATGTGCAGACGGAGGGACAACAGGTTTTCGTACAGGAAATCCACTTGTTACCAATCCGTTTTTCAATGTACTGAATCTGCGGTTGCTGCGTACGCGTTTTTCTGTAGAAAGTTTGCGAGAGTTTCGTTATGAAGACCATAGAGAACGTCTGCAAACTGCCTATCCGCTTCCTTTGGCAGATGGCTGCGGAGATTTCTTAAATACCGATAAGGAACCCTATTATAAGTTTTTCCTATGGTTGGCGGCTCATTTTCCAGTGCTTTATTTACTTCATGCCACGCATGCTGACGGCAGAACTACCATCCTGTATAATCATCTTGGAGAACAGATGTGTCTGCATACGTGGTTCGCACGATTCTACACTATGCCAACCTTCCTTGTGAAGTATTTTCAAAAGAAAGACGGGTATAAGCAGAAACAACGTATCGACAAAATCATCGATGAAGCCTATGCGCTTCGCGGCATGAAGCGACCGCAATTTACGCCAAAAGATAAGTGTCGTTTTTTCTTTGACCGGCTTCTGCGTTGGACCATCAAGATTCCCCAACGTGTTGCGGGGTGGCCCGGCAAAATCAAGCGGCGTTTTTCTTCCTGCGTAAACGCCAGATACTAACCGTTACGGCTACTATCAGTGTGAGATAGAACACTATGATGCACACCATCGACAAGATGTTTCCCTTGTGCACGCTCTCCGGATTGAAACGAAGCGAGACATGATGCTTTCCTGCCGGAACGTTGACGGCGCGTAGCATATAGTTGACTCGGAATAACTCTGCCGGTTCACCGTCAATGGTAGCCTTCCAACCGAAGGGGTAATAGATTTCTGAGCAAACAAGGGTTTTCGCCACCTGACTCTCTGTGTCGTATTCCACACTATTGGGGGTATGATTGGTGATTTCTACTCTGGCATTGGCATCTGTTTCTGTAACCATTTCCTTTGCGAAATCGGCAAACTCTTTGTCTAATACAGCCGTAGTATGCAAATCCAAATAGTTGAGTGCGGCAGATTCTTCGTTGGCATTATTTACAATCATGAGTGAGTCCACAAACCAAGCCGGTCCCATCGCATCCGGATTGAGATGTGGCACTGCTTGCCCATCTTGGCTTGATGTGATGATGTATTTGGTGTTCAGCATGTTTATCACATTCCAATTCATCTTGCTCAGATGTTCGTCAATCAGGTCTTGATAGCGGCGCAGTTTGGCTGCATGATAACCGCCGATGGAGTGAAGCCGATAACTTGTTCTGGCATCGTTGAACGGGTCAACGGTGAGGTTGAATACGCGGAAATAGGAATTGTCTTGCAGAATCTGCTTTTCGTAGGGCTGAATATTAAACACACGGTCGCGTTGTTTTTCAGTGACAAATATATCGTTGTTGCAATAGCGTTTGTTGACAGGCCATAGGTCGGCTATCACCAAGGCTGTGAGTGCCAAACCGAGATACATGGTTTTGAACTCTTTCTTGATATATACCCAAATCAAAATTGCTGCCGCTGCTATAAATGCGAAACTGCGCCATGCATCAGCCGTGAGCATGGCAGCCCGTTGGTGGAGAATGGCCTGATAGGCAAAATCGGGCAGTTGTTTGGTAAGATTGGTATCATAAGATGAAGTGAAATCAATAACGTACTTACCAAATAATGCGAAGAACAGGCAGACCCCTGCTGTTATACCTGCAGATATATATACGGAGTTTAGCAGATAGCGTTTGCTGTGATTCCCCTTTGTTAATTCGCTAATGGCTAAAATCGCTAATAGCGGCATCGTGATTTCTGCCACAATGAGAATGCTTTCCACTGCGCGGAACTTGTTATACATAGGGAAGTAGTTGAAGAAGAACTCCGTGAAAGGCATAAAATGTCGTCCCCATGATAGTAGTATAGAGAAGAGAGTGGCTGCGAGGAGTGCCCATTTGTAAGGTCCGGGCACGATCAGCAAACCAAGAAGAAACAAGAAACAGATGATGGCACCCACATATACGGGTCCCATAGTGAAAGGTTTGTCGCCGCGATAAACCGGTGCATGTTCTGAGAATTGTTTGGCAGATTTTTGAGGCACACCCTCAGCCACCAATTCTTTGTATAGTACAGAATTGGTGCCTACGTTTGTTCCGCTTGCTCGTCCCATAAAGTCAGGGATGAGAAGCGTCATGGTTTCATCAATACCATAACTCCATGCAGTGGCATAATCGAGGTCGAGACCGTTTTTTACCTTGTTGGTGGCATCTTTTTCTTTCTGCAAATCTGAGTGACCGCCCCGCATTGTCTGCTGTGCATATTCTTGGTTGGTAAAGTAGTTGGCACTACCGATCCCGATACCAACAGCGAATGATAAAGCAAAAATGGCCGTTGATATGCCCAGATCGCGATAGCGTTTTTCCTTTAGATGCAGATATAGTTCTGCAAAGAAGAGTACGCCTATCAACATGCAAATGTAGTACCCCATTTGGGGGTGGCGGAACAGTCCTATGGGCAGGAAAAGCATAATGGAAAGAGCACCGATGAAGTATTTTTTTCGATAGACGAGAAGAAAACCTACCAAGGCAAGTGTCATCCATGTGATAGCGAGAGCTTTTGCATTGTGAGAGGCGGCAATGATGACGAAGAAATAGGATGACAGAGCGGTGGCAAAGGCTCCTGCCATACTCAGCCATTTGTCAATATTAAAAGAGCGCAGCAGGCAATAGAAAACCACTAAATAGAACAGCATGAGGAAGAACACATTGTCGCCTCCAAGCAGACAAATGTCATACACCGGTCGAAGCATTTTGCGGTCGATATATTCGTATCCGCCAATCTGGTAAGTAGGCATACCGCCGAACATGGAGTTGGTCCAATAGGCATTCTCTCCGGTTTGGTCGAAATAGCTCCAACTTTCCATTCTACCTGAATAGGCATTGATGCGGTCCACGCCAGGCACTACTTTGCCTTGCAGGGCGGGGTAGAAATAGATGACAGAGGCTATCAGAAAGATGACAAAGATAATGATGTCAGGAATAATGCTCTTCCAATTGATATTCAGTTTTTTCATTTTATTAGTTGAGTTTGTTATGCTGAAGTGTTTTTGTTGTGTCAATATACTTTATTCGTTTGCGGAATTAATGCCTGCATTATTTTTTGGATGTAGGTATAAGAATTTCTGTTTATATAGGCATGATATTGTTATAATGTCCGCAGAATAACCTATGAATAACCTAAGAATAACCTAAGAATAACCTAAGAATAACCTAAGTTTGTTCTCTTGTTGTCCTTGTTATTTGATTCGGCAACGTGCTATGGGTAGTAATTAAGGCTATGAGGAGAAATATATATGTGTCATAATTCTGCCAATGTGTTATACTTTTTATCCACCAAGATGACTTCAAGAGTCTTTTCCTATAGTTGTTTTTTTATCTCGCTTAGTTCTTCGCGTATGCTTTCCAGTGTGTGAAGGAGTTGTTGTTGCCGCTCAAGGTCGGTTTTGTTGTTGTTCAACCTGCTAATAACGAGTTCGATGGGCAGATTCAGGTCTTCCCGCATGTATTTTATCTGGCGCAACAACGTGATGTCGTCAGCGGTGTAGAAACGGCGGGTCTTGCCCTCTTTCTTGTGGGGCTTGAGTTGCGGAATTTCTTTCTCCCAGAAACGCAGCGTGTAGGCGGGAATATTGAGCATCTCGCTTACTTCGCTGATTTTGTAATATAGTTTGTCGGGCTCTTGCATTAGCGTGGTATCTTAAGTTTCTGACCTATTTGAATGGTAGTGCTTTTCAGATGGTTGGCTTTTTGTATTTTAGCCACAGTGGTGTGATATTTCTTGGCAATAGCCCCTAAGTTGTCGCCCGGTTTTACTTTGTAGGTAATCGTTCCGCTGAGAGGCAAGCCGTCGGCATCGGTTTTCTGCGCAAGGTCTATCACATCTCGGCGGTTGTTGATAAGACTATCGGCGAGATAGGCTATGATGCTGTCTTCCAACTGAATGAAGGCCCCCGTTTGGTCGATAGGCAGACAAAGTGCATAAGGTTTTCCTCCCGGGAGAATATCCATTCGGTATTGGGGGTTGAGACGGCGCAGTTCGTCGAGGGCGATGCCTGTTCCGTACTCCACTTGTCTCAGGTGCAACCGTTTGTCGGTCAGGATGGTATCGGTGGCCAATGTACGGTCGGGCAGTTGTGTACAGATGTTATGTTCATCGGCATAATTTAGGGCATAGACTGCAGCCACGAAGATAGGCAGATAGGAGCGTGTTTCTTGTGGCAGGTAGGGGTAGATGTCCCAGAAGTCGGTTTTGCCTCCGCTTCGGTGAACGGCTTTGTTGATATTGCCGGGTCCGCAGTTGTAGGCGGCAATGACCAGGTTCCAATCGCCATAGATGCGATACAGGCTCTTCAGGAACCGGCAGGCAGCATCTGTGGCTTTTATCGGGTCGAAACGCTCGTCCACCAGAGAGTTGACCTCCAACCCGCTATTCTTTGCGGTGCGCGGCATAAACTGCCAGAGTCCGCAGGCTCCCATAGGTGAGCAGGCATTGGGGTTCAGTCCGGATTCAATTACCGGCAGGTATTTCAGTTCTTCGGGCAGTCCGTTGCGGTGGAGTGCATCTTCGAAGAGAGGGAAATAGTATTGCCCCAGCATACGCAGTTTTGCCACTTGACGCGGACGGCGATTGACGTACATCTCTATGAAACTGCGTATGAGACTATTGAAAGGCATTTCGATGACGCAAGGCAGGGCTTTGAGTCGGGAGATATAGACGGAGTCGGGTAGGGAATCTTTGGTGAAGCTTCCGCTGCAGCCGGTGGTATCAATCCATTGGAGTGAGTGCTCGAGCAACAACCGGTCGAACTCTGTTTGTTGCCACTCCGGCTTTGCCGGGGCAATGCTGTCCTGTGCGCAGAGCTGCAAAGGAATAGAAATCAGTATAAATAATAAAAACTTCTTCATGTTTCAGCTGTCAGAATCTTATGGCGACTTTCATTTCTGCGGAGCGGTTGCCCATGAGGTCGTGATAGAGCACGGGCTCGGCATTGAGTGAGAGGTCGGGCGATATGTCGAAATCGTAGAGTTGGGCATCCACGTAGGCGTCGATAAGTGAGAGAGCATACACCAAAACGGTAGCCACGATGGATATGTCGCGATATCGGCGGTAGGCGTTCTGGGCATTTTTCAGTGTGTTGGTGTAGGTGGTTTTTCCGCCCATACGCTCTATGGTATAGCCTTTTGGAAGGATGGCGACGTATGTTTTCGAGGGGTCGGCGGGGTCGTAATAACTATCGGTGAGGATGTCGCGGTAGGCGGCTTTGTAGTCCTGGTAGTTGTTATTAGTACGGATGATAGCATAGGCGCAACCCATGAACCCGCCATAGACGATGGGCAGTTTCCAATAGGAGCGGTTATAAATCTGTCCGTATCCGGGCAGGATGACTCCCATCCAAACGGCATGCATAGGGTCGGGTTTCCATTCGTCTTTTGGGTGTACGATGATGGCATTGCTATTTTGCTCTATGAGTTGAATGGAATCTTTCTGCCGCACTTCTTCCGTAGTGAGCCATTCGCCTTCGTCCACTACGTCTTGAGCGAGCAGGGATAAGGGAAATAGAAGAAACAATAATATGTATGGCAATTGTTTCAACCTTATTTAGCAAGTTTATCAATGAGTTCGGCGAGTTGTTCCTCGCTATTGAAGTCGATAATGATTTTGCCTTTTCCTTTGGCGTTTGTTTTGATTTGCGTGGGTGTCCCGAGCCGACGGGTCAGTTGTTGTTCCGCTTCTGTGGGCAACGTTTTGCTTGCTTTGGGTTGGGCAGGTTTGTTTTTCTTCTCGGCAGCCAACTCTTCCACTTTTCTTACCGACAGTCCTTCTGTAAGGATTCTTTTGTATAGGGCGAGTTGTGCCTGAGCGGAATCGGCTGCGAGCAATGCTCTGGCGTGTCCCATGTCTATTTTGCGGCTTTGAATGCCCAGTTGGATTTCAGCGGGGAGTTTGAGCAGACGCAAATAGTTGGCAATGGTTGCGCGTTTTTTTCCAACGCGTTCCGACATGCGCTCTTGCGTGAGGTTATAGTCGTCCATCAGTTTTTGATAGGCAAGTGCGGTCTCTATGGCATCGAGATCTTCGCGTTGGATATTTTCCACAAGTGCCATTTCCATTGCTTGCTCATCGCCTACGGTCTTTATATAAGCGGGAATAGCTTTTAGCCCTGCTTTTTGTGCTGCACGATACCTGCGTTCGCCTGCAATAATAATATATTGGTCATCCTCTACTTTGCGAAGCGTGATAGGTGAGATCACTCCCATCTCTTTGATGGAAGCCGCCAGTTCTTCCAGTGCTTCTTCATCGAAGTTGCGTCTCGGCTGGTCGGGGTTGGCGGTTATTTTCCGGAGTTCGACTTCGCTGATTGAAGAGGAACCGTTGGTATCTACATGAGAGGTGTCAATGAGTGCATCGAGTCCTCTGCCTAATCCTGTACGTGGTTTCATATTATTGAGGAATTGAGCGCCCTGCGGGCTAATTATTGAATTGCCGGTTTGTTTATCGTTTAATCAGTTCTTTTGCGAGGTCTCGATAGTTTTGTGCTCCCTTTGAGGAGGCGTCGTAGGTGAGAACGGGCATACCGTGACTCGGGGCTTCGGACAAACGAACATTTCTGGAAATGACGGTGTTGAACACCATATCGCCGAAGTGGCGACGCACTTCATCGTGCACCTGATTTGACAAGCGCAGACGGTTGTCATACATAGTGAGCAGGAAGCCTTCTATTTTCAGTCCGGGATTGAGTTGTGATTTGATGATTTTGATGGTGTTCAGCAGTTTGCTGATGCCTTCCAACGCGAAGTATTCGCATTGCACCGGAATGATAACCGACTGACTGGCAGTCAGGCAGTTTACCGTTATCAGTCCCAAAGAAGGAGAGCAGTCGAGAATGATATAATCATATTTGTCTTCTATCGGGCGCAGCACTTGTTGTAGGAGTGTCTCGCGTGCATCCATATTGATCATCTCGATTTCGGCTCCGATGAGGTCGATGTGTGCGGGCAGCACCCAAAGATTGTCTTGTGATGTGGGGATGATGGCGTTTTCTGCGGGTTCGTTGTTGACAAGACACTCGTAGATGGTAGTTTTAAGTTGGCGTATGTCGATCCCTAATCCAGATGATGCGTTGGCTTGCGGGTCAGCATCTACGAGCAGCACTTTTTTTCCATTTTGCGCCAAGGCGGCACTTAAGTTGATGGCGGTGGTGGTTTTTCCCACGCCGCCTTTTTGGTTGGCAATTGAAATGATTTTTGTCATATTATCAGGTTGTTAAATTCTTTTTATGTTTGTCCGGTTATGCCTGAATATGCATGAAAGCATTCTACTGCATATTAAGCTCGCAAAATTACGAAAAAGAGTTGAGTTGTGCAAATGTTAAATTGTTCCTCAAAAAAATATGCAAAAAATGCGCCAAGAATTTGCACAATTAAAAAACTTGTTGTACCTTTGCACCCGCTTTCGACAAAAAAGCGATTGGTGCCTTAGCTCAGGTGGTAGAGCAATGGACTGAAAATCCATGTGTCCTTGGTTCAACTCCAAGAGGCACCACACGGAAAACAACGACTACCGGTCGTTGTTTTTTTGTTCCTATAGTAGTAGGTCGTTGGCGGAATTAACACAGCGACTACCTATTTTTTTAGCAGGTTGATTTTCAGGATTCTTACTTTTTTGACGGAATGCCTGGTATTCATCTGTCGTGCGACGATAGTTGGGAACAGATAAGTTGTGGAAAAATTGCCAAATTTTTTTAGTGATTTTTTTTGCAGGCAGGGAGTAAAAATGGCCATTTTTATGCTTGTAATGCACATACAATAAGATTGTTATACCACAAAGTATGCACGATGTCCGCACGCTGTCCGCACGATAGGTGCTGTAAGGGTGCACTTTTTTCGAAAAAACAGGAGTGATTTTCGAGTGGAAAAATTGCCAAATTTTTTTACTCTGATTCCGCCAAGGGGTATAGTAGTAGATTCTGCATATTCTGCAAAAGGTTTCACGGTTTCACAGTTTCATCACTGCGCAGATTGCGAACTTTATGGTTTGCGGTTGTGTGAATGAAAAAAATTCAGTACCTTTGCAGGCTTAATTGGAAACAATGCAAACGGTCATGAAAAAAATATTCTTCTTTTTCTTTTTTATTCTTTTCGCCCATAGTCTGACAGCGGCAGGTGATGTTCTGTTTTATGAGTCGTTTGACAATTGCCAGAATGATGATGAAATCTACAAGGGCTTTACGGGCGGTAATGAGAAGATAACACCATACACCTTATAGGTATATCATAATTCATTTTTCTCTTCGCGCTGATGATTCTTCCTACCGCATATTTGGCACCTATCAGTTGGTACAAGACTCTGCTTCAGGAGCCTTGTGAGGTGGAGTTGTGGGAGAGTTTTGAGAAGCAGTCGCTCAGAAACCGTTGCCGCATAGCAGGTCCCAACGGAGTGCAGACGTTGACGGTTCCCGTGGTGAAATGCGAGCACAAACAACTGACGCGAGATGTTAGAATCGCCTATCAGGAGAAGTGGCAGCATCGGCATTGGCAGGCTCTTGTGAGTGCCTACCGCCATACGCCTTTCTTCGACTACTATGAAGATTATTTTCGTCCGCTGTATGACAAGAAATTCGTTTTTTTAGTGGATTTGAATGAGGCGATGCATGAGGTGATACTGCAACTGACGGGCATAGAACGTCATCTGCAATATACCGATTGTTTCCGAGGAGTGACCTATCGGCAGGAAGATTGTCCGCCGCCCCCGCCTTACTATCAGATTTTCGCGGATACGCAGGGTTTTCAGTCGGATTTGAGTGTGGCGGATCTGCTGTTTAATATGGGGAACGAAAGTGAGATATATCTATAAGTTAGAGCTAATAAACTGTTAAGCTAATAAATAAGAAGACAATGAAGAATATCGATTGGAGTCAGTTGGGTTTTCATTATACAGAGACGGATTATATTGTTCGTTGCGAGTATCATAATGGTTCATGGGGTGAGCCGGTGGCTACTCAAGATAAGACCATTCAGCTTCATTTGAGTGCTACGTGTCTGCAGTATGGGCAGGAGGCGTTTGAAGGTTTGAAGGCGTTCCGTGGTGTGGACGGGAAGATTCGAATCTTCCGTATGGAGGAGAATGCGCGCCGCATGGCTCGTTCGGCGGAGGGCTTGTATATGGCTCCTGTGCCGGAAGAGTTGTTCTGCCGGTGTGTGCTACTGGCGCTTGAGAAGAATCTTGATTATGTTCCGCCGATGGAGACGGGTGCTACGCTTTATTTCCGCCCTCTTTTGATTGGTATCACCCCCCGATTGGGGGTAGGACCCGGGAGAGACTTTCTGTTTGCCGTGATACCCTCGCCTATAGGACCTTATTATAAGGGTGGTTTTAAGCATGCTACTCCTTTTATTGTGAATAGGCATGTGGATAGGGCCGCTCCTTTTGGCACGGGTCAGTTTAAGGTTGGCGGCAACTATGCGTCTTCTTTCCGTGCGACGGAAGCCGCTCATGCTCAGGGTTTGAGTTGTTTGTTTTTAGACTCAGTGGAAAGGAAGTATATAGACGAGTGTGGTGCTGCTAATTTCTTCGGTATAAAAGAGGGTAGGTATGTTACTCCTGCGAGCAGTTCTATATTGCCTTCCATAACGAACAAGTCGCTTATGCAGTTGGCCCGAGATAACGGCATAGAGGTGGAGCAGCGCGGGGTGCTGTTGGAAGAGTTGGCAGAAATGACGGAGTGTGGTGCATGCGGCACAGCTGCAGTTATCTCGCCGATTTCCCGCGTTATTGACCCTGATGAGAAGCGTGTGTATGAGTTTGGTGATAAGCCGGGAGAGGTGAGCACATTGCTATATCATGCCCTTGTCGATATTCAATATGGCAGGGCAGAAGACAAGCACAGCTGGTGCTATGTGATTTGAGATAGTGTTAGTGCGATAGGTTGAGATAGTGTTAGTGTGATAGGTTGAGATAGTGTTAGTGTGATAGGTTGAGATAGTGTTAGTGCGATAGGTTGAGATAGTTTGTTAGTGCGTTATAAAGAAAAATACCTTGCCGTGTGGCAAGGTATTTTTCTTTGTTCTATCTCAGAGGTCAATTAGAGATATACAGACATGTAGATTTTGAGACCGAGAGCGTCAGCTGTAGAGAAGGCGAAACCATTCTCCATGGGTTGGTCAGCTTCAGTCCATGTAACTACTTGGTGGGTCAGAGTATTCCATCCTTCATACTCAGCCGTGTAAGCATTCATGAACTGATACATGAAGTTTACATTTGCGTTAAGACCGAGTGCGAGTTTAGGAGCTACGAACCACTCGATACCAGCGCTGAGGTAGAGACCTACCATTTGGCGATGGTTGTTGCCTTCGTATTGACGGAGAACACGTCCGTTAACGATACCTGTAGCAGCGGATGGGAAAGTAGCCCATACGCTTGTTACACCGTCAGATTGTGTGAGGTTGGTGGAAGGCATTTGGTTCATTTCGGTGATAGCATTGTTGTAGAAGTACTCGTACTTATCAATAGCCTTGAATCCGTACATGAGACCTCCGCCGAAGACACCTTGCACTTTACCTTTACCAACGTGGTAGTCGATACCGAGGCTGACGCTACCTCCGAGTTGAGTAGCTTTGCGTGTGTCCACTACTTTGTCTTTGCTGAAGGGGTTGGCAGCTACGGCTGCGTCGTCTTGTGCATATTTACGAGTGTTCCAAAGGTCAACGTTCATACCAAGAGTAGCTTTGACGCCGAGGTTATCGGTGATCATATATCCAGCGGAGAATCCTCCTACGGTGCTCCAAGTACCACCCATCACGATAGCTGTGGGGTCCATGCCGATTTGCACGTTCCAGTTGCCTGCTTTGGGAAGGAAGTCGCCTTCTTCCTGAGCAAACATAGGCAGTGCCAATGCAGCAGTAAGGATTAAACTAAATATCTTTTTCATAATGATTCAATTTTAGAAGTTACTATAACCAGATAAAACAGATAATCTTACTATTACCAGCCCATCAAGTTGTTGATAGTAGTTTGCGGAACGTCAACTGATTCTTCAGCCTTGTTTTTAACACTCTCTACAGTACCATAAGAGCCAACGCCTAAGATGTCGGTAGTTGATTTGGGAGTGAATACAGCGATAAGGTCTTGATCGAGTGCTTCGCCATAGAGGGTAACGTTAGCCTGCAGGTTGCCGATAGCGATAGGAGCAACTTCCCAAGCGCCGAGAACCTTCACGTTTTTATTTTGAACCCATTGATAGAGGTAAACGTCTTTGCCTGCATCGTTGAGGTAGTTCAATGCATTGAGGACAGCATCGTTCCAGCCGATAGTAGCATCGCCGATACCGGCTTGTGTGAATGTGCATTTGCTTGCAGATCCTTCGCGTGATTTATAGTAGTGAATAAATTCAGCGTCCACCCAGGGTTTAGCCGAGATTTTAGTTTCGAGAGCATTTTTATCAGCTTCAAGTGCTTCTACCCACTCGTCATAGAGAAGGAGGTCAGCGAACTTATATGAACCGTCGGAACCAGTTTTGGTTTTGAACACTAATTCACGTGAGTCAGCAGAGGGGTCTGCAAATTTGATAGAGAGTTCGAGTTCGATATCTTTCATTCCTTCGTAGTCAACTTTAGGAGCGCCGTTTTCGTTGTCCCACATTTCTTTGAGTCCTTCCAATTTGCCGCTAACAGCGAAAGTTTTTGTACGATCGTTGTTGAGGATTTCGGTAGGTTGTTTGAAGGTAGTATTAGCGGGGTCATTCTCAACGAAAGCTTGTCCAGCGAGCACTGCGAAGAGCAGACCGTCTTTCTTGGGATAGTAAGCTTTGATAGGCTCTTTTTCAGGAGAGGTGTAGTAGTCAGCGGTGAAACCGTTGGCGATAATTTCTACATTGATTTGACGTTCGCCTGCGGGTATGTCCACTTCGAACACGCCATTGCCTTTGGATGTGGCTTTGATTTGTTTGAAGTTAACGCCAGCGCCAGCATCGGTGTACTCATTGTAGTCCACTTTAGCGAGAACCTCAACATCGTCTGGGATAGGCAGGAGCTCAGAAACGACAACACCATCAACGTTGTGTGCGCCCGGGTTGTAGAAGAAAGTAACTTGGATGGTTGATTTGCCTGTCAAGAAATCACTTTCTTTCAGTTCGCTCTGATTGCGGTCGTTGCAAGCAACCAGTGTCAATGCTGCGAGAGCAGCCAAAAAGATTTTTTTCATAATAGAAAAATTTTAGTTAGTAATTTGGGTTAATTATGTTTGTTTATTTTAGTTTGATGCGATTTGAATCGAACTTCATTTCGGCGACAAAGATACGAAGATGTTTTCAATATGACAAATATTTTTTTCGATTTTCTTATTTTTTATGCATTTTGGAAGTTTTTGACAATTGTTTTGAATGATTTGGATGAAAGTGAAGCCTTGACGGCGGAAAAAACATGCCTCTTTTGTTTTGTTGCGGCAACGTCTGATATTTTTTTGACAGTGGTTTTAATAGTGGTTTGGAATGGTGTCGGGAATGCCGGAACTCATTTTATCTCACTGCGTTAGAACCATTCCGGTGCCGGATGACGTGGTGGGCAGGACCGCATGAAATCCTTACGAAGTGCGCTGAATCACCTAAGAATAACCTAAGAATAACCTAAGAATAACCTAAGAATCACCTAAGAATAACCTAAGTTTAGGCGTAGGATGTGTACTGCGTATGAGTTGGTTTAGCGGATGATGGCTTTGCTTTCGACAGGTGAGTTGCCAGCGTAGCCTGTTGATGTTATTTTCTTCTCCTACGTGCTTTAAGGGCACATCTAAAAATTCCACGTTTTAGAGAACCCGAATATATATACTTATTTAACACTTTTATTCTGCTTTCGATTTTTTCTTGGCATCTTGCTGACTTTCACGCGGTCACAATGCCCGCATTGCTCCCTTGTTCAAGCCATCAATATGCTCAAGATAAAACCCGAAATCAAAATAAAGCAATTTTTAGAAGTGCCCTTAATTATATCCTTAATTATTTCCGCTAAGGATAAATTTTGAGTTGTTTGCTTTGCTCTATTCAAATTTAATTTTGCTATTCCATTTTATTTGTCTATCTTTGCAGGCTGCATTTGTGTTAAGGTCGCTTCTAAAGATACACGTTTAGGAATAGCCCTGAATATGCCCGATAAATAATCCGAAATGAACATAAAGCAGTTAGTAGTAGTACCCTTGAATGGAATATACCTATTTACCTCATATTGACAGCCCGAAGGACTTGAAGCAGTTGCCGATAGATGCCTTGCCTTGTGTGTGTGAAGAACTGAGAGACTATATCATCCAGAATCTGAGCAAGCACCCCGGGCATTTGGCATCTTCGTTGGGCACTGTGGAGTTGACCGTGGCTTTGCATTATGTGTATGACACGCCTGAAGACCGCATAATCTGGGATGTGGGTCATCAGGCTTATTCACATAAGATTCTGACGGGTAGGCGCGACCGCTTCCCGACGAACCGTCAGTTCAAGGGTCTGGCTCCTTTCCCCACGCCGGCTGAAAGCGAGTATGACGCTTTTGTGGCGGGTCATGCGAGCAATAGTATCTCGGCGGCTCTCGGCGAGCAGATAGCGACACGTCTGAAGCAAGAGAAGCGGCAGGTGGTAGCGGTCATCGGCGACGGCGCCATGACGGGCGGTTTGGCATTTGAAGGACTCAATAACACTTCGATGGATGAGAACGACCTGCTTATTGTGCTCAATGACAACAATATGGCAATAGACCCAATTCGCGGCGGCTTTAGTCAGTATCTGTTAGATATGACGACCTCAGCCGGCTACAACCGTCTGCGCTGGCGACTCTATCAGTTTGCGAAACGGCTTCATCTGATTGACGACCGCAAGAAACATCGTGTTCAGCGCTTCAACAACAGTCTGAAAGCGATGTTGAGCCATCAGCCGAAGAACATTTTTACCGGTCTGAATATCCGCTATTTCGGTCCTGCCGACGGTCATAATGTGATTGACTTGGTGCGTATTCTGCGCGAGATAAAAGACTACAGAGGTCCGCGCGTGTTGCATATCATTACGAAGAAGGGTAAGGGCTATAAGCCTGCGGAAGAGGACCAGACGCTGTGGCATGCCCCCGGGGAGTTTGATGTAGCCACGGGTGACCGCCATGCCTCGACCGGCAACGGGCAGCCTCTATGGCAAGATGTGTTCGGCGAGAAGTTGTTGGAGTTGGCCAAACGGGACGAGAGGGTAGTGGGTGTTACGCCTGCGATGTTAGGCGGTTGCAGCATGAACATCATGCAGTGCGAGTATCCTGAGCGTGTGTTTGATGTAGGCATCGCGGAAGGTCATGCTGTCACGTTCTCGGCAGGTCTTGCCAAAGAAGGTATGATACCTTTCTGCAATATCTACAGCAGTTTTTTGCAGCGCGCCTATGATAATATCATCCACGATGTGGCTTTGCAGAACTTGCATGTTGTGTTCTGCATTGACCGTGCCGGCATTGTGGGTGCCGATGGCGCCACTCACCACGGTTTGTTTGATCTTGCTTATCTCAGACCTGTTCCTCATTTGCGTGTGGGTGCTCCTATGTCGGCTGAAGACTTACAGCAGATGATGGAGTATGCGTTGCATTACGAGGGTCCGATTGCTATCCGTTATCCCCGTGGCAGGGTAGAGATGCCGGTTTCTTCGGCGGAAGCTCCGATTACAGATGCCCGCTGTTTGCAGCAAGGCAAAGAGTCGGCAGTGTTGTCAATAGGTGCCATCGGTAATACGGTTCAGAAGGCGGTGTCGGGAAGAGATGTGGCTCATTATGACATGCGTTGGCTGAAGCCATTGGATACCAAGGTTCTGGACTATGTAGGCACTCATTTCAAGAAGGTCTTTACGGTGGAGGATGGCACGATAGTAGGCGGTTTCGGCAGCGCGGTATTGGAATATTTTTCTGACAAAGGCTACGACTGCAAGGTGCAGCGCTTGGGTGTGAAAGACCAATTTGTGGAACACGGCTCCACACAAGAGTTATATCATTTGTTACAATTAGATAAGGAGGGAATATGCGCATCGTTATTTCCGGAGCAGGAGAAGTAGGCACTCACCTTGCCAAACTGCTCACCCGCGAGAATATGGAAATCAGTCTGATGGACGAGAATGCCGACAGACTTCGAGATTTGGAGTCGAACTACGACATGCTGACACGTGTGGGTAGTCCGAAGTCGCTTCACGACCTGCGTGATATAGGTGTGGCAGATGCCGATCTTTATATAGCCGTCACGCCCCATGAGGCGGTGAATATGACATCTTGTCTGATAGCCAACAGTCTGGGTGCCAAACGCACCATCGCCCGTGTGGATAACTACGAGTATATCCAGCCTGAGAACCGTGCCTTCTTCGAGAAGTTGGGTTTGAATCACCTTATCTATCCCGAAGTGCTAGCTGCTAATGAGATAGTGGAGGCGCTTCGTACCAACTGGATGCGTTATCACTTGGAGCTTTGCGGCGGTGCTCTGCATCTGTGTGTGGTGAAGGTGAGGGAGAATGCCAAGATTATCAATCAGAAGTTTAGCACCGGTTTTATGAATCACGGTCGTTTCCGTGTGGTTGCCATCAAGCGCGAGAACGAAACCATTATTCCCGGTGGTAATGATGAACTGCATGTAGGCGACCTTGTATATTTTGTTTGCACTGCCGACAATATAGATTTTGTACGTTCCGAAGCCGGCAAAGACAAGCGCGAGATACGGAATATCATCATCATGGGTGGCACTCGTATCGCGATGAAGACGGCGATGTCGCTGCCCGAGGAGATGAATGTGAAGATACTTGAGGCCGACCGCCAACGCTGCATGCAACTGTCGGAGAAGCTGACCAATGCTTTGATTATCAATGGTGATGGCAGTAATATGGATACTCTTCGAGAGGAAGGTATAGCCGACACGGATGCTTTTGTGGCAGTTACGGATTCCAGCGAGGCGAATATCTTTGCTTGCTTGGCTGCCAAGAAGTTAGGCGTAAGAAAGACAATAGCCGAGGTGGAGAATATAGATTATATCCCGATGGCAGAAGGTCTTGATATCGGCACTGTGCTTAACAAAAAAACCATCGCCGCGTCTTATATCTATCAGATGTTGCTTAATGCTTCGGTGCTGAATGTGAGAAACCTGACCACCGCCGATGCCGAGATAGTGGAGTTTATGGCGACGGAAAACAGCCGTATTACACGCAACAAGATAAAAGATACCGGTCTGCCTTCCGAGGTCAATATCGGAGCTATAGTGCGCGCCGGTGAGGCGGTTTTGGTGAACGGTGATACACAGATTCTTCCGGGTGATGAAGTGGTGGTGTTCTGCCGCTCGAAGATGATGCGTAAACTGGATAAATACTTTAAGTAGTGAATAGCAGATGTCGCGTACTTTTAACATACGGTTGGTGGTAAAGACATTGGGTGCTCTGTTGATTATGGAGTCACTCTTTATGTTGGTCCCCACCTTGGTCAGCGGTCTATGCCATGAGCCGGACTTCGGTGTGTTCTGCATTTCTACCTGCATTACTTTTTTTGCGGGTTTGATAGGCTTTCTTTGCGGCCTGAAGGCCGACCAGCGTGTGGGTGAGCGTGAAGGATACCTGATAGTGGCCTTGGTTTGGTTTCTATTCTCCCTCTTTGGCATGCTGCCTTTCTACCTGTCGGGAGCGGTGGACAGCGTGACGGATGCTTTTTTCGAGACGATGGCGGGCTTCACGACAACGGGTGCCACTGTTCTGCCCGATGTGGAGGCTATGACGCATGGTATCCTGCTATGGCGTGCTCTCTCGCAATGGTTAGGCGGTTTGGGTATTATCGTGCTTTGCGTGGCCATTCTGCCGATGTTCGGCTTGGGCGGAATGCAGTTGTATGCGGCAGAGGTGACGGGTGTGAGTTACGAGAAACTGAGTCCGCGTATTGCCGACACTGCCAAACGCATGTGGATGATGTACTTTATCTTGACGGGTCTGGAAGTGTTGCTTCTGTGGTTAGAAGGTATGGATATCTTCGATTCGGTGTGTCACTCGTTGTCCACTATTGCGACCGGCGGTTTCTCCACAAAGAATCTGAGTTTGATGAATTATTCTCCGATGATTCAATATACGGTTGCCGTCTTCATGTTGCTGTCGGGTATCAACTTTGCTTTGCTGATTCTGGTGTTTATGCGCAAGCCTCAGCGTCTGCTGCATGACGAGGAGACCCATTGGTATCTTGGGGCGGTAGGCTTGTTCACGATAGTTCTCTTTGCGGGTCTTTTCATATCGCGGGGGGTTTACACCTGGTCGGGTGCAGAAGAAGCTTTCCGTCAGGGATTCTTCATGGTAACCGCCGCGATTACTTCCACCGGTTATGCTGTGACCGACTATATGCAATGGCATGTGGTTCTATGGGTGATATTGTTTTTCCTGATGTTCACCGGAGCGAGTTCCGGGAGCACGTCAGGCGGTATCAAGTGGGTGAGACTGGCAATCATCTTCAAGAACAGTCATGCTGAGTTCAAACGTCGCATTCATCCAAATGCCATTATCCCCGTCAAACTCAACGGCAAGCCAGTGCCCCAGCAGACTATCAACAACGTGGTGGCGTTTATGATTATCTATGTGCTGGTGATAATACTGACGGTGGTGGCGTTCTGCGCCTGCGGCATCGGTTTCGATGAGGCGATCGGCACAACGGTGAGTGCGATTGGCAATGTAGGCATCAGCATCGGCAGCTACGGGCCCATGGGTACTTATGCGGATTTTCCGACAGTAGCCAAATGGATAATGACCTTCTTGATGATGGTAGGACGTTTGGAGATATTCACAGTGCTACTCCTTTTCTCGCCCTCGTTGTGGAAGAAGTAGTAGAAAAATAGAAAGAAGAAAGACGAAATGTAATGAAACCCTATTATACCTCTTTGTTTATGTTTGCCGTTATCGGTGTGTTGGCCGCTGTGGCAGCCATCTTCCCTGCCGAAGGCATTGAGATAGGTGAGTTGAGTTTGAATTACCCCACTTTGCAAGAAGTGTTTGATCAAGAAGATGAATCGACAAAGCCCGAACTCTCTCCCGAAGAGCTATTGGCTTTGCGTGCGCAAGAGATGCGATTGGCGGAAGAGCGTGAGTTTCTGGACTTCTTTGAACATAATCCCGCAGCCATCCGTCTGCCGAAGAACAACTCCGGAGAACCCGATTATAGATTTTTTGACTCCTTCTTTCAAGCGTTGGAGGGTGCTGATACTACTTCGCTGCGAGTGGTGCATTATGGTGACTCGCAGATAGAGGAAGACCGCATCACACGCGTATTGCGCAATCGTTTGCAACAGCAGTTCGGCGGCAAGGGTGTAGGACTGGTTCCTCTGTATCAGACAGTGCAGTCGCTGACGGTAGGCCAATACACTTCACGCGAGCCGAAACGGCATTCTGTGTTCTGGCTGAAACAATATCGCCGAACGGGCAGCAGGATGTATGGTCCTATGGGGCAGATGTCGGTGCTGGATTCCGCATTGACCGTCAGCATCAATCCTCGAAGCAAACTGACGGGTATGCTGCCAGCCCACTATTTCGACAAAGTGACGTTGCTCACCTATTCCGGCAACAATATCTATGCATCGTGGAAGGGAAACCGGCAGACTGTGACGCCTGCTAATACACGCTTACAGATGACGCCGTTAGAAGTGCCTGACAGCAGCACTTCGCTCTCGCTCACTCTTTCCGGCAGCGGCGATGTGTATGGCATCATGCTTGATGGCAATACGGGTGTGCAGGTGGACAACATCCCTATGCGAGGCTGCTCCGGCACTATCTTTGTGGGCATTGATGCCATGCAACTCTCCACTTATTTTCGCGAGACAAACACCCGACTGATTATTATGCAGTTTGGCGGAAACAATATGCCTTATTTGAAGAGTGAGAAGGTGATAGAGACCTATCTCACAACCCTTGGTGAGCAAGTCCGTTATATGCAGCGTCAAGCACCCGATGCCAAAATTTTGTTTATCGGTCCTTCTGATATGACCACCCGCATGCAGGGTAAGATGCAAACCTATCCGTGGCTCCCCGATTTCGATGCCCGCTTGGCAGAGACTATCACTGCTAACGGAGCCGCCTATTGGAGTATGTTTATGTCGATGGGAGGTGTAGGCAGTATGCAGCAATGGGTGAGGTCCGGTCTGGCGGGTAGCGACTATATTCACTTTACCCGCAAAGGTTCGGATGAAGTGGGAGATATGCTATGCAACGCCCTGCTGACAGGATATGACTACTACAACTGGCGTCGTGAGCAACTCTTGCCCAACGAGCCGTTGAAGGTACCAATGGAAACATGCACACCTACCCAAGAAAAATAACCATATAACTATTAATTACCCGTTGGCGGAATTAGACCAGCGCATATTTAATTCTTCCAATCGGTTTGTTAT